>JAEEGJ010004493.1_pt1 | contig 46963 bp, 39 predicted proteins | sample 8958761 | NCBI WGS metagenome assembly JAEEGJ01 (sample SAMN16246546, study PRJNA631951) | gut metagenome | biome: gut microbiome; feature: rumen; material: RS-attached | host: Bos | place: Iran: Karaj | collected 2018-10
TTGGTGCGATCATTACAGCTGTAATCAGTCCTGCAACGATCTTCTTATAATTTTTATGCATGATATTCCCTCCCTTTATCTATCTGCATTTGTAATAATATTATATATTATTATCTTACATATGTCAAGATCACTTGTCACAATTAACAAACAATTACACAGTATCAATATCCTCTAACCCGAATATCTCTACTTTACTAGATTAGAAGAGTTTAAATTAATCCTCAAATCAGATCTAATAAAAACAGCTCCCTCGCGGGAGCTGGATTATTGTTGTATCGTTATACTGCCTTTCGTCGTGTGCATTCCGTGTGCATTTCATGTGCATTACACCTGTTTTTTGTGCACACGGGACTGCAAATTTCCATTTAAAACTGCTTTCTGTATGTAACAGAAAAGCCTGTATTTCGGTGTTTTCCTCGAAATACAGGCTATTTAATTCTGGCGGACAGAGAGGGATTCGAACATTCATTACATTCATAATTTTCTCATATTCAATTACTATTCCTTTTTATGTTCACTCTCATAAGACTTGATACCTGCTTCTGTATCGGGCTTGAGAATACAGTGCTTGAACAGCCAGTTACCGCGCAGGATGTCTTCGCCATAAAAACGGATTTCCTTATGCATTTTCTTAGGCTGAATATCGACCTCTGCACCTATTATTTCGGGAATATCAGTATTTATCGGTACAGATTCTTGTGCATATATCCTGCTCATACCATTCATTCTGAAACTGTATTTCTTCATCATTGCGCCCATTTTTCCAGGCATATATTCAAGTTCACCTGTACTGTTCACGTAGACAACAGGGACTCCGAATGCCTCAACATAAGCCATACAGCGCTTGTCGTTTTCACTGCGTTCTTTATCTGGTTTATTCGAGTCCGCAGGGGAACCATGCGGAAACAGTATCAGTGAAAGCTCCTCATTACTGACGTTATCGTAGAAGTGCTTGCGGCGTGAATCGTAACAGATACCAATACCAACGTTTCCAAATGGAGTATGAATAATACTGCCGAAGTTTCCGCGTTTGAATACTGCCGATTCACCCTCAGACTTAGTAACAGTACCACATACTCCGTCAGGACCTGAGATCATATAGCGGTTATAGTAGTCACCGTTCTCTTTATCGAGATAGCCTGCTCCAATGTAGATATTGTACTTTTGGGCGATGCTGACAGTCCATTCACTTGTGCCACTACCGCAGTCATCTGCAAGCTCCCATATCTTCTGACTTGCCATATAACTGCATATAGCAAGCTCTGGCAGAACTACTATATCAGGCTTGGGAAGCTTTTCAATAAGCCCCTCAATATAAGCCTTTCTTGGTTCGATACCTTTAATATCATTATCAAGCTCTAATGCAAATATACGCATAATATCACTCCACGGGAAGGTCAATGAATGTTGGCTCATGCTTAGAAGCACGAACATATTTAAGCATGTCCTCACGGAGCAGGCGTAATGTTGAAGTATTGAGACCAGGATGTCCGCAGATGTACTCGTCTTTCATAAGGTCGTTATCAATGACGAGCTGGATGTTGTTATTAGTATCAAATATCAGTTCAAGAGCTGAAACAGAGCCGGGGATAGTATGCAGATATTCCTGCATCTTGTCAGCCTCTGCAAATGAAAGTCGGGCACAGTTCAGCTGCGAGGTGAGGAATTTTGTCTTGAAAGGCTTATCACCAGGCATAAGCAGCATATAAAAGCTCGTCTTCTGACGATTGCAGAGAAAAAGGTTCTTGCATATTTTAGCACCAAGTACTGATTCTATCAGCAGGCAGTCCTCCATAGTATCGGCATGATCGTGGTCTGCTCTCTTGTATTTGATACCGAGAGAATCAAGCCTGTCATATATAGCCATTTCAGCTTCTGAACGCTCGTCCGAGGGACGTCCAGTATAAAGTGTCTTGTCAATATTCATTGCAATTCTCCATTTACCATTTATCTCGCATAAGGAAATCCGCTATATGCACTATCTCGATACCGTTATCGTTGCCTAAAGCGAGTGGGTCGCGGCATACTACATATTTATGGTAGTGATCCTTTATATCCATAAGGTTAGCAGTTTCACGGTTGGATCCGTCGGGAAGCTGAACGCAGACCTGAACGTATATCCTTTCATCTCTGCGAACCGCAACGAAGTCAATCTCTTTGGTATTGTTCTTGCCAATATATACCTCATAGCCTCTACGCCTTATTTCGAGGTATACTATGTTCTCAAATACAGCTGAAAGCATTTTTGTATCGAAGCCCATCTGACTGTACTTGATAGAAATATCGGAAAGATAGTATTTTTCCTGAGTTTTGAGTACTGCCTTGCCTTGAAGATCGTAACGCTGACAGGGATAGATGATAAACGCTTCACTAAGCCATTTCAGGTAGTTGTAGATAGTCTCAACAGAAAGACTGCGGTTCTCGTTTTTTAGGAACTTCACTATCGTATTAGCCGAGAAGGTCATACCAACATTTTCAATCACATAACGAACAACTCTGTCAAACAGCTCCTTATTACGTATCTTATGACGCTTGGATATATCTCTTGTTATGACGGACGCATAGATTCCGTCAACGATCTGATATGCAGACTTTGTATCAAAGCTGCTGATACCTACAAGAGGAAATCCTCCATATTGTACATAGTCATCGAATATGTCTCTTGCCTGAGACTCATCTTTGCTTTTGAACGTAAGGTATTCACGAAGTGAAAGAGTATATACAGGTATCGTCACATATCTGCCCGTGAGGTATGTGGATATCTCACTTGACATCAGTTTGCTGTTTGAACCGGTGACATATATATCAACATCGCTGTTTTCAAGAAGGTCGTTAATGACCTTCTCCCAGCCTTTAATCTCCTGTAATTCATCAAGGAGCAGGTAACAGCGTCCTTTACCAGAAATTACAGTTTTTATATCGGCGTACATCTCTTTTGCAGAAAAGTCCTCATACATGATCTCGTTGTATCTGCGCTCAATGATACTTTCTTTTGAAACTCCACGCTGCATGAGTTCATCAGCTACCATTTCAAGTATAGTGGATTTACCACAACGACGAACTCCGGAGAGTATCTTAACGATAGGGGAGTCTATAAATGGCTCTATTGCGTTAATATAATCAGGTCTAAGAATCATAATATCACCTCTTTATACTATTATACCCGAAATAGTTGTGATAGTCAAGAAGTTTTTTCTTGTATAATAGAAAAAATAAATGTAATCTAATGTTTTTTCAATATAAGAAAGAGTAAGCCGTCATAAGACGGCTTACTGAAATTAATAATGTGGAGCAATCTTTCAGTGGGATTTGCGTGACTTGATTGTATTCAATGAGAAAATGGATCGATTATAGCATATGCTAAAATAATGACATTGCTCCCTTAAAAAGGGGAAAAACTGTTGAAAAATATATACAAGTTCGGGTCAATTCAAGTGTGGAAAAACTGTGGAAAAATCATTTTATTCATCGCCTGAAACGACGATATATCTGATAAAAAGCGTTATCGTTAATTGGGCTTCCGTGGCATACGAACATAACTTTTATCATAGCTTTAAACCTCCGTGACCGCGGAATTCTAAGGACATCGTTATTAGTAAAAATGGTAGTAAACACAGTGTGTTTTACTACTAAGGATTTTGAGCCGATTTCTATACATAAAACGGTTGCTTCATTACTCAACAGTAAAGCTTTCTGTTTTCAAATCGCAATAGTATCTTCCGGTTTCTGCTGTGAATCTCAAAACACAGTAATCAGGATCAGTAACGCCGCCTTTATAGAACAGTGTGTCTCCTTTGCGCCAGATCATATCCTTAGTTTTTTGATCAGTCAGCACTTCCATTTTCCCTTTCAGCATAATACCTGTATATTTGATCAGTCCCTTATGATAAAAGTAAATGCAGGCGTTTGGATTACTTAAATACTGTTTCACTCTCATTGAAGATGTGTTGGTTGAGAAATAGAAATGATGCAGTCCATCGATTTTTCGTGGCTTTAGCATCGCTTTGACATTCGGGAATCCTTCTTCATCAACTGAGCATATAAAAGCAACTTTTTGTTTTCTGATAAACGATAGCACTGTATCCATGTTCATAATATTTCCTACCCACCATTCCGATTGCGTTTTTATATCACTTTATTATACCATAATCCTTCTTTTTTCTCAAGTCAAAACGGGCAAAAAATAACGGCTCACCAAAGTGAGCCGCAGATGAGCATATCATACTGTCAAAGCCCTGCGGCGGAAGCTGTTTTTATGAATGATATTACAAATACAACCAATAGTTGCAAAATGTCTATTAATATTCGCTTGAACTCAACTGAATGTTGTGATAAAATGTAAATGTAGAAAGCACAGAGAACGGAGGTGTACCATGGACAAAAACAATGTTTTCAGAATGAATCTTGTAAAGCGCAGAAAAGCTCTCGGACTGACACAGGAACAGCTTGCGGTACGTATGAACGTATCTCCGCAGGCGGTATCAAAGTGGGAAAATTCCAGTTATCCTGACGGTGAATTGCTTCCTCAGCTTGCAAAGGAACTGAATACCTCTCTTGACTCACTTTTCGGTGTAAAGGTAATGAGCAGCGAAAGAGACATAGAGCAGCTCGTTGACGATGAAATGAGAGCGACCCTCCCTGAAAACAGAGCGGAAAAGTTCATGAAGATATTGTACACCGCCCTCTGCGCCTGCAATCCCAACAACGACACCGTTGCGAAGCTCCGCGAAGGTTATGAGCACGAGACCTACGCAGGACTGAAAACTGACCGTGAACTGGCACTTTCACGCATCAGCAGGGATCTCAGATACTTCTGTTTCCTTGAGATCCCTGAAAACGGCGTCAATTCCTACTTCGGCGATACTACGAACATGGTGCGCCTGTTCAACACCCTTGCGGACAATGATGCTATCAGTATTATCAGCTACCTCGGAGCAAGCGTACGGAACAAGATGTTCTCGGCGGCGATGATCTCGGAAAAGCTCGGAATATCTTCCGAAAAGGTACAGCATATAATCGACCGTCTCGACAGGTTCGGACTTGTATGGCGTGTCTCGGCGGATATCGACGACAAGCCTGTCATACTCTACGGCTATACTCATCAGATACCGCTGACGATGATACTGGTACTTGCAAAGACAATTACGAATTATATCAAATATATGGATCCCAACGTGGAGGAATGGACTCAGGGCGCTTTCAGACGCGGTGACGGCGAGCAGGACGAGGTCGTACCCCAGGTCCCGTGGTGGGGCGAAGGAGAGCTTTAGGCAACAGCAGCGAAAGCTGTTTATATAACCGCTGAGGCATTACAGCGGGAAAGAATACGGAGGAAAAAACATGAAAAAGACAGCAGCATTTATTGCGGCCTGCGTTGTTTCAGGCTGCGCAGTCACTTCACCGTTCAGCGCTGTACCGCAGAATTACGCAGCTGCGGCAGACGGTTACAGCATGAACATCTCGGTTGACCTGAAGGGTGAGCGCAAGGAGATATCCCCACTCATCTACGGCGTCAACCAGTACACCACAAAGCTAAAGGACGTCCGCGCAACGGCAGTACGTCAGGGCGGAAACCGCATGACTGCCTACAACTGGGAGACAAACGCTTCAAACGCCGGTTCTGACTGGAAGCACAGCTCTGATACCAATCTTTCAGAATCTGACGATCCCGCCGACTGCGTACAGGTGCTTTCAAAGGACGCAGCCAAGAACAATGTAGGCTATAAGCTGACAACTCTCCAGCTTGCGGGCTATGTTTCGGCTGACAAGAACGGTCCCGTATCCGAGGAGGAGGCAGCTCCCTCAGACCGCTGGAACAAGGTAGTCATCACCAAGAACGCTCCATATGCAGACACTCCCGACCTTACCGACGGAGTAGTATACATGGACGAGTATGTGAACTATATCATCAACAAGCTCGGAAACTCAAAATCTGAGACCGGCATACAGGGCTACAGCCTTGACAACGAGCCTGTACTCTGGAACGATACCCACAGCCGTATGCACCCGGAGCCTGTAACTATTGAAGAGCTCGGCACCAAGTCCGTTGAAATGGCAAAGGCAGTAAAGAAGCTCGATCCCGATGCTGAGGTATTCGGACCTGCCCTTTACGGATATACCGCCTTCGATCACCTCGATGACGACGACGACCATACCGAATGGGAGGAGATAAAGGCTGCAAACAACTACCACTGGTACCTTGACTGCTACCTCGATCAGATGAAGAAGGCTTCCGATGAAGCAGGAACAAGACTTCTTGACGTTCTCGATATACATTATTACTCCGAATCCGCAAGAAACGGCATTGACGACAGGCTCCAGTCAGTACGTACACTTTACGAGGAGGGCTTTGCCGAGAACAGCTGGATCGGTAAGTGGTGCATGGAGAATGTGCCCATACTTCCCACGGTAAAGGCTTCCATAGACAAGTATTATCCCGGTACAAAGCTTGCCATATCCGAGTACAATTTCGGCGGCGGCGACAATGCTTCCGGTACTATCGCACAGGCTGAGGCACTGGGCTGCTATGCGGATCAGGGCGTATACTTCGCTTCACTCTGGGGCGGAGAGCCTTTCATAGTTGCAGGCATAAACCTCTATACCAACTATGACGGCAAGGGCGGCAGCTTCGGCGATACGCTTATACCTGCGGCTACTGAGGACGTGTCAAAGTCCAGCACTTACGCTTCCGTAAATGCCGATGACGATTCAAAGGTAACTGTAATGGTCACAAACAAGGATCAGAAGGAAAATGAAAAGGCAGTTATTGAACTGAAAAACGCAGAAAAGGAATACAAGTCGGCAGCTGTATACGCTGTATACGGCGATACAGAGGAGATAAAGCTCATAGACATAATCAAGGACGTAAAGGATAACAAGGTTAATGCAGAGCTTCCTGCTTTTTCGGCTGCTATGGTAGTGGTTTCCGACAAGGCTGACGCCTTTGACGGGCTGAAGACTTACGCAGAGACAAAAACGGATACAGTAACAAAGGAATATACAGATATCGAATCTATCACAAATGATAAGGGCTTCGTAGTAGTTCCGATAGATGACGAAAAGCACCTTTCAAAGATAATCATCAACGGTTCCGTGACATCTGCTGCCGGTTCGAGCTGGGGAACAGCAGGCTGTGCCGTATGTATGAACGCTGTTTCAAAGGATGGCGAGGGCTTCTGGACATATAAGGACTTTACGCTCCCGCTCGGAAACAACGTATCAGCTATAGTAAAGTTTGACGGTATACTCACAAAAACCACCGGCGAGGGCGCTGACAAGGTCTCTGAGGATCTTGAGGCGACTATCGCTGACGGCAAGATAGAGCTCCAGAAATGGTGGGACGCTTCTGAAAAGGGCGAATCAGGGGAGGATACTATCGAGCTCAAATATACCAGTGTTCAGGTGGTATACGAATACGCTCAGGGCGAAGCTCCGGCTGTTTCCTCGACCACCACAACAACTGTAACCACGACGACTACAACTACAACTTCAACATCTTCAGCAAACACCGGCGATGACAAGACAGTATACGGTGACGCAAACTGCGACGGTACCGTTGATATCGCAGACGCGGTGCTTATCATGCAGTCCCTTTCAAATCCTGACAAGTATGGAATAAAAGGCAGTGATGAACTCCACATCACTGAGCAGGGACTCAGAAACGCGGACTGCTGCAGCACAGGTGACGGTGTTACAACCAATGACGCACTTCTGATACAGCTTTACAAGCTGAATCTGGTAAAATCGCTTCCCGGCGAGATCAGTGAATGATACTCATTTCACTTCAAATCTGACTGTTTTGTATAGAAAAGGACTTTCGTTACGAAAGTCCTTTTTTCGTCCGTGAATTTGACTACATATTTGACTGTTTTTTCATGCATGATATCAATTGAAATTAAATCGTTATTGTGGTATGATACAATTATAAGAAAAATAGTTGAACAAAACTGTTAAAATATTACTAATAATATACGACCAGGAAAGGGTGAGAGTATGCCGCGCAAAAAAAGACTAAAAAAGACAGCCACTGCAGTGATATCTGTTTTCCTGCTTACGCAGTCCTCACCCGGAGTAATCGTTGTTGCCGAATATGATATCCCGTCAATGCCTGATTTCTCGTACATTGGCGATGTCGGGAGCCTTTCGGCTCAGCAGACCAGGACAGCGGCTGAAACGGTATATGAATCACTTTATTTCCATAAGGATAATGTGGATTTTTCAAGCAGGGGAGTAAAGATGAACAACAGGAATGCCGATGACCTCATAGCGATATACAGGCACGTTGCCGCGTGCTATGATGTCGGTATCCTTGTAAAAAAGGGAGTTATATCCTACAGCCCATACAGCAGTACAATAAGCCTGTCGTATCTGTACAGCGGAAGTGAGTATAATGAGAAATTCCGTGAATATAACGGTATGCTCGATGATATACTATCAGGAGTGAGCGAAAGCTGGTCTGATGAGGAAAAAGCGCTTTATCTTCACGATTATATAGCAGTCAGGTTCGATTATGACTATCCTGCGTACTACGGGGCGGTCAGCCGGCAGGACAAGGAACAGTACAGCGCTTACGGAATGCTGAAAAACGGTCTTGCGGTCTGCGAGGGCTATTCTGAGCTTTATGCCAAGCTGCTCAACAGACTCGGCATAGAGGCCCAGCTCGTTACCAGCGACGAGCTCCGCCATGCATGGAATATAATATGTATAGACGGTAATCACTATTTTGTTGATGTTGCGTGGGACGACAGCTTCCTTGGATACAAGGGGATAGTCAAGCATGATAACTTCCTCAGAACAGCCGATGAGATGTTCGATGAGAATCATGACGCCAATGACTGGAAGGACGTTTTCGGCAGAAATCTTAACAGTATCGAGGTGCCGGACAATTTCAGCAATGCCTTCTGGCTTGGGACAAAAAAGGCTATAAAGCGCTATCAGGATGGCTGGCTCGCACTGACGGGAACTGTCAAATCTACAAAGGTTGAGTATTACCGGTATGACGGAACTTCGCACAGTGCGGTTTCGTCAGAAACACTGTATACCCTTCCTTCCACGGATTCAATATGGTTCGTATGGGGAGACAAGCGCTCCTACTGGACGGAGTCCTTCAATGTGGCAGAAGTAGTCAGCGGTGTGATCTACTATACTTCTCCGACTGCACTTTATGCCCTGTATAAAGGCAGGAATATGAAAGTGTATGAGCTGAATGATGTGGAGAAGTCAACCGGATATATATATGGAATGTATGCTGACAACGGAAAGCTGTGCTACGGACTTGATACCGAGCGGCACAATGCGGATAAAAGCGGTACGGTGCCGATAAAATACAATGGTATAGCGATCAGATCACTTGAAGAAAAGGTCGAATCGGAAACTGGAGAGACGGTTCCATCAGGTACATCTGTTAATACGACTATAATAACTACCACGACAAAGCCGACCACAACGACTACGACTACGGTAACTACTACAAAGAAACCGACCACAACTACCACGACTACGGCTACTACTACGAAGGAATCGACCACAACGACCACGACTACGGTGACTACTACGAAGAAACCGACCACAACTACCACGACTACGGTAACTACCACTAAGAAACCGACCACAACTACCACGACTACGTTGACTACTACGAAGAAACCGACCACAACGACCACGACTACGTTGACTACTACGAAGAAACCGACCACAACGACCACGACTATTGTAACTACCACTAAGAAACCGACCACAACTACCACGACTACGGTAACTACCACTAAGAAACCGACCACAACTACCACGACTATTGTAACTACCACGAAGAAGCCGACCACAACGACAACAACTATGGCAACTACCACGACAAAGCCGACCACAACGACTACGGTAACTACAACTACTACGATCACAACAACAACGACGGCTCCGCTGATACCTCACGGAGATGCTAATGGTGACGGACGGGTAGATGCGGTAGATGCTTCCGTTATTCTTGCTCATTATGCAAGGATATCTACCGGCAGCAGAGCTATACTCAGCAGGGAACAGCAGCTTGCGGCAGATGTGAACGGCGACGGTATCATTGACGCTGTAGACGCTTCGTGCATACTCAGCTATTATGCATATCTTTCAACACATACGGAAACACTTTCCATAGACGCCTTCATTGACAGGAGGCGTACATACTGAGATAATAAAACAGCCCGTTTGCAGTATAGCATACGGGTTGTTTTGTATTATTATGCAGAAAAAAAGCCCCATACAGTTCGCTGCTGTACGGGACTAAGCTATCAGTCAGTATATTCCGTGTGGTTTTTGCCGTTGTTTTTGCCTTTATAAAGGCGCTTATCGGCTTTCGTGATAACACTGTCGATCTTATCAACAGGGATTCCCACGCTTATTCCGAAAGTCATAGTGACTCCGAACTCACAGTCATCGATCTCAAAAACGTGGGCACGAAGTGATTTGTGGATCTTTTCAGTGAATGCAAGACCTGCCTCTATGCTTGATTCGGGAATAATGAAAAGGAATTCCTCACCGCCCCATCTTGCAGCGTATCCGCCGTCAGGAATGGTGCTTATGAAAAGATTTGAAACGTATACCAGTACCTTGTCGCCTGTATCGTGACCATAGGTATCGTTTATTCTCTTGAAATTGTCAATGTCTCCGATACCGATAACGTACTTGCTCTTGGGTGAGCGGCAGTTACGGCGGATAGCCCTTATGTTCTCATTCATAGCGCGTCGGTTGTACAGATTTGTCAGCGGGTCGATGGAAGCGAGCTTCTTGAAAGTCTCCCTCTGGTCGATGAGCTGGAACTCCATGTACTCACGCAGCAGGATATTTGTCATAGCCGCACAGAGCATCACGAATACTCCGATAATAGCGTTGGTTATCTGTATAGCCCTTATTATGTTATTATCATCAAATGTATACTTGACATTGGCATTGTACGCAAGCGTTATTTTGAAGTACAGGTACAATCCGAGCGATAACGCGCCTATCAGGATAGGTATATAAACCTTTTGTGTCTTCGTAAGAAATGTGGCAGGGATAATGAGAATAAAGAACATTGCGAAATCCGGCTGCCAGCCGAGCAGATGGGTGGCGTAAGCAGCATGAAGTATGATCTCCAGATCTCCGAGGTAAACGATAATGCTTCTGTCGCGTACAAAGCGGACGGCTATAATAAGGATTATATATGTCAGTATGCTGAAAATATTAAAGATCATCAGTTCTTTTACATTAAGGTAATAGAACATGACGAAATACGAAATATGGGCGCAGAGACAAGCTGCCAGTCCTATGGAAAAGACCGATATTTCATTTGTGTGGTCAAAAAAATGCTTGTGGTCTGCAACGAAATCTCTTAAAAAATTAGAACCATTTTGGGAGTCCATACCAGTTGTCACTTCCCCTCAAGTAAACTATGTTTTATTATACATCAAATACGGTAAAAATTCAATATATAAATTGTAAATATTATTAGATTCATTAGCAAATGGCTTAAATAAGGCAAAAAGCCTGATTTGATCATGAGTTGTTTTGCGGCGGGTTTTCTTTGAGGTAAGAATCAAGTATTTCAGCAGCTGTGCGGACAAATCTGACGCAGGGACGGACTTTATAATACTGTTCCGTGCGTTTTTCAGGTTCAGGATCGCTTGTGACTGACAGTCCTTTGAGCAGTTCACGGCAGATAATGGTGTCGTGCTTTTCCCTGAAACGGGCAGCAAGCTCCTGAATGAGCCCGTAATGGGCGGATTTTTCTTCATGGGTGAAGTCGCTGCCGGGACCGTATAGTATGCCGGCCACCATGAACATGGCAGAGCAGGTGCCGCAGACCTCACGCATTCTTCCCATACCTCCGCCAAAAGACGATGACAGGCGTACAGCGAGATCCCTGTCCATTCCCGTGACGTCACAGAAAGCGACAAATATTGACTGAGCGCAGTTGAGACCGCCTGCAAAGAGCTCGCAGGCCTTGTCAGCATGGTCGTATGTCATATTGATAGTATTCCTTTCTAATGAATCAGAATTTATCCCAGTGTATTCTTTCCTTAATGCTGATCTCCTTTTGTTTTACGGGAGCTGTGTCATTTTTTGGCCTGCCTATGCCGATAAAGCAGGGCATAAAATAATCCTCCGGGAAACCAAGTACGCCTCTTGCGTACTCTTCCTCGTCACCGAGGGGTATCCTCAGATTGCAGCCGTATCCTTCTGCCGTGGCGGCAAGGAAGATATTTTCAATACTGCACCATATTGAAGCAAATCCGTTAAGGTGAGAAATGTTGTCAGGGTGCAGGATATCAGTTTTTTGTTTCAGCAGGGGAATAATGACAGCTGACGCATCGAGCAGCATCCTGTACTGCTTGGGTACGGCATTGCGGTAGCACTCCTGCTGTATGCTGTCGTTAAGATTCCAGTCACGTATCAGTGCTTCCATATCTTCAACGGAAATACCCTTGGGAATAATATCAAGCAGACGGTATGCGGTGTCCCTGTCTCTTACGATTATGTAATGCCAGTCTCTCATATGGTCATTTGTAGGCGCTTTGAAAGCCGCTGATATTATTCTCTCCAGTATCTCCTCTGGGATAGTTTCATTTTCAAAATCCCTGATGGTTTTCCTGTTATTTACCGCTTCATAGAATTCCATGAAAAATGCTCCTTAAAAGACATGATTTAAAACAATGTATTTTTATGAACTTCAGTGCTGAAATAGTTTGATACACAAATTTCTGTTGCAAATAAAGGATCTTAGCTTCCTGAGCTAAGTTAAGGAAAATAACCGTTTTACGGCATTTATTAGTGATATATTTTATTATAACCTATTTTTATTTGAAAATCAAGCGGCAAAAACGGGAATGTTATTTTTTTAACGCTGTATAAGCCGATATATAGCCGTGTGTAAGAAATCAGCAATAAACTGAGAAATTTTTTTGCAAAAAAGACTTGATTTTAAAGCGAAAAAGTCGTATTATATATATTAGGTATGTTTGGCACAGAACAGGATACATTTCGCACAGTATCAGTGCATGAAACAGAAAAGCCGCTTATTGTACCGCAATGGCTTATCGTGCAATATGGGCTGCCTAAAAACCGAAAGGAGTATTTATAATGATTTATTCGCACGAAGTTGAAACAATGTGCCCTATCGCACAGGGCGTTGCTCACGGCGCTGCTCCGATTCCTGAGGAAGCAAAGTGGGTAAAGGCTAAGGAGATAAAGGATATTTCCGGCTTTACACACGGTATAGGCTGGTGCGCACCTGAGCAGGGTACCTGCAAGCTCACACTCAATGTTAAGGAAGGCGTTATACAGGAAGCTCTCGTTGAGACTATCGGCTGTTCGGGTATGACACACTCCGCTGCTATGGCTGCTGAGATCCTTCCCGGCAGAACTATTCTTGAAGCTCTTAACACAGACCTCGTTTGTGATGCTATAAACACTGCTATGAGAGAGCTCTTCCTCCAGATCGTATACGGTCGTTCACAGTCTGCATTCTCTGAGGGCGGTCTCGTTATCGGCGCAGGTCTTGAGGATCTCGGTAAGGGACTCCGTTCACAGATCGGTACTACATACGGTACTCTCAAGAAGGGTCCCCGTTATCTTGAACTCACAGACGGCTATATCACAGGTCTCGCTCTTAATGAGGACGACGAGATCATCGGCTACAAGTTCATCAACTTTGGTAAGATGATGGACTTCATCAAGGCAGGCGATGACGCAAATACTGCATTTGAAAAGGCACAGGGCCAGTACGGCAGAGTTGCTGACGCAGTTAAGATCGTTGATCCCAGAAAAGACTAAGGAGGACTTGTAAAATGGCTTTATTTGAATCATATGAGAGACGTGAGAAGCAGATTCTCGCTGTTCTTAAAGAATACGGTATCAGCTCAATCGAAGAGTGTGCTGACGTATGTAAGGCTAAGGGCCTCGATATCTACAAGCTTGTAGAGGGTATCCAGCCTATCTGTTTTGAAAATGCAAAGTGGGCTTACACAGTAGGCTGCGCTATCGCTATAAAGAAGGGCTGCAAGAGAGCTGCCGACGCTGCTGCTGCGATCGGTGAGGGACTTCAGGCTTTCTGTATCCCCGGTTCAGTTGCTGACCAGCGTAAGGTCGGTCTCGGCCACGGTAATCTCGGCAAGATGCTTCTTGAAGAGGACACAGAGTGCTTCGCATTCCTGGCAGGTCACGAGTCCTTCGCTGCTGCTGAGGGAGCTATCGGTATCGCTGAGAAGGCAAACAAGGTTCGTCAGAAGCCCCTCCGCGTTATCCTCAACGGTCTCGGCAAGGACGCTGCTCAGATCATCGCACGTATCAACGGCTTTACATACATCGAGACAGAAATGGACTACGCTACAGGCGAGGTAAAGGAAGTATTCCGCAAGGCTTACTCAGATGGTCTCCGTGCTAAGGTAAACTGCTACGGCGCTAACGACGTAAGAGAAGGCGTTGCTATCATGTGGAAGGAGAACGTTGACGTATCTATCACAGGTAACTCAACTAACCCCACACGTTTCCAGCATCCTGTTGCGGGTACCTACAAGAAGGAGCGCGTTGACGCTGGCAAGAAGTATTTCTCAGTTGCTTCCGGCGGCGGTACAGGACGTACACTCCACCCTGACAATATGGCAGCAGGTCCTGCTTCCTACGGTATGACAGATACTCTCGGACGTATGCACTCTGATGCACAGTTCGCAGGTTCTTCATCAGTTCCGGCTCACGTTGAGATGATGGGACTTATCGGCATGGGTAACAACCCGATGGTCGGTGCAACAGTTGCTTGCGCAGTTGCTGTTGAAGAGGCTATGAAGTAATTAATTCACTGTACGAATTATAGAGGACGGTTCGTAAGAACCGTCCTCTTTTGTCTATTTTTGCGATTGAATATCCTTAAAGTATATGATATAATAATTACATTATTAAATAAAAGGAGGGCTAATATGCTAGAAGAAAGAACATTTGAAGAAATCAAAACTGAATATGTTAATGCGCGAGAGAAGGAACGTAAAAAGATAGCGGATTACCTAAAAGATAACGGATACTCAGTAGTAGGCGAAACCGGAGGAAAAGGCAGAACTAATTATAAATCAGGGAAAAACTGTATAAAACCTTATGATCTTTCTAATTGGAAGTGGGTTGAAGCATCAAAGGACGGTTTTAATTATTTTATTTCGCTACAGGCTTTTGACAGAGACCCAGGATCAGGCAACTACCACGCACTTATGGACAGGATAGGAATATGTGCTTATACTGGCGAATACAAAGAGGCGCATATTGCCTCCAGTATGAAGATTTCCGATATTGATCTTCCTTTGTCAGAGACAGACCTTATAAAACTCGAAGAAGCTCTGAAATCAGAAAGGGAAAGGAGGGAAAGCCATGAATAATTATGAGTTGTTCCGCCGTATAGCCAAGGTGATTACAGATGATAATGAACGATGTGAGCAGCTTTTTGACTATATCATACACTCAATGGATGACAATGGGTTTTTGAGAAGCAGAGCGGCACGGAGCGAAAAAGCATTGCCGCAAATTGAAATAATCGAGAACGTAAGAACAGTTTTGATAGCGTTTGACCGTTTAAGCGGTTTTAATGGAAACAACGGTCTCTATAATGAAAAAAACGGGATTATGTATACTGAATTAAAAATGGTCCTGTATCCTTATGATCTTTCAGACGAAAAAGACTTTGCTTCTGAAGCAAAAAAGTGTTGGGGAACAGGCTTTCCGATTATTTTTAAAATAATGCTGTCCGACATTGAAAAAGACACTGTTGAGTTGTATGAGCTACAGGATTAACGATAAAGCCGTGTTAAAAACACGGCTTTTACATTTATATCAATTTATTTCCAGCGCCCTTGCCGTCAGACCCACGGCAACTCCCTGAGTGCCTGTTCCCACATGGGAAGCGATACTGCACGCAAGAGGACGGTATGTCACCTTATATCCGCTGAACTCCGACTTTACTATGCCAACCCAGCGCTCTATCTCCTCCTCGGTCTCCATAGTGCCTGCAGCGCCTATGCTCAGGTGCTCCCTGGGGACATCTGCGTACTTGCTCTCGATATCCCTGCGGACTGCCTCCAGCATTTTATCCTCTGCAGCGGACATTCCTCTTGCCTTGGCATAAGCGTCCAGCTTGCCACCCTGTATCTTTAGTATAGGCTTGAGATTGAGGACAGTCGCTATCGCCGCACCGGCAGCTGTGATACGTCCCGTTTTGGTTATGCGTTTAAGACTTTGCAGCGTGATATATATATCGTTCTGATAAGCGTTCTTTTCCAGAGAATCTTTTATATTGGCAGCGCTCATGCCGCTGTCGGCGCAGAACTTCGCGTCGTATACCGAATCAAGCAGAGTTATCGAGATACGGTGATTGTCAACTACGAAAACCTTCCCGTCGTAATCTATGGAGAGAGCCTTTGCAGTATCGCAGGAACCGCTCAGACCGCTTGACATCGGGATATATACAAGCTCATCGTAACCGTCTGCGAGTATCCTGTCCCACATTTCGGTAAGAGCTCCGGGAGACGGCTGCGAGGAAACTATATCCTTGTTTTCTTTGAGAGCCTTATAGAGAGCTCTGTGGGTCAGGTCTATTTCTTCTGTGAAGTCCTTGCCGTCTATAATTACAGGCATAGGCAGCACATATATACCGTGGCTCCTGCCCTCCTCCAAAGTAATACCACTGTTTGTATCAGTCATTACTGCTGTTTTCATACAATTCCTCGTTTCAGATCAGCTTTGGATCTCCGTGAATAGCGGAGTCCTCTTCCCCTAATATGGTGATTATACCATTTTAAGGCGTTTTTGTCAATAGACAGCCATTTTTGAAAATAAAAACAGCTCCGTGAAAGCTTTTTCCGCGGAGCTGATGTTGTATTTTTACTATAATTTTTATAGTATTTAAGATTGTTTTACCATGAAAGCTGTCCGACATCCATTTTCGCATTCGTCAGCTGTGCATATCTGTTCTCGCCTTCATTATAATAATTGAATTTTCCAGTAACTGTGATCTCAGCGTTCTGTGCCGGGTAATCCTTGGGATAGGTGTAGTCCCCGTCGAGAACGAATTCCAGCCCCTGTGCGCAGCAGGCTGTAGCGTCCTTGATGACTACCGAAAAGTATTCGTTTCCAGTCTTATCGTCCTTGAAGTAGTCGAAAGTACCGTTTGCTTTGACCGTCTTTCCCACATACTGATCGGGATTAACGAACATATCGTTTACCTGAGCGTACACCATGGAAGAGCTGAGCTGTGTGAGGTCAATATCATATTCTCCGCTGCTGCTGTTGAAGGCTTCATCTTTGGGCTTTATGCCGCCCACAGGTGTATCTCCGGAGGACTGATATGACGGCTCACTGCTGGAAGCGGTTGTGCCGTTGCAGGAATAAAAGCAGAGTGGGAGTGCCATTAATGCGATAAATGTTTTGATAGATTTCATAGTGATTCACGACCTTTTATTTAAAATACTCCGCAAGAACGTCGTAGTTCTGCTCCATAAGAGAAAGGTAAGAAACACCGTTTCCGGCGTCCGCTGATGTTACAGACTGTATCGAATTGAGTTCTGCAATACCGCAGTCCTTTTTCTTTGAATTGGTGATTATTGCTTCTGCAATTGACTTGTCGGAATTCTCGATGGTAAATATAGTATCGCAGTCCAGTTCGCTGAGCTTTTCCGCGAGGAAGCTGATAGTCTTGAAGCTTGCTTCGCTTTCAGCAGAGCAGCCGACAAACGCTGCATAGTAATCTATACTGTAGTCGTCAACGAAATAACGGAAGGGGAAACGGTCTCCGAATATAAGTGTCTTATTCTTTGCAGAACCTGCAAGAGAAGCGAATTTTGCGTCGAGCTCGTCAAGCTTTGCTGAATAAGCAGCAAGGTTGATGCTGTAATCGGCAGCATTATCCGGATCAGCTTTTGCGATGGCTTTGGCGATATCGCCGCATATGATCTTTGCGTTTTTCAGCGAGAGCCATACGTGTTCGTCGTACTCCGGTCCTTCTTCGTCATGGTCGTCGTCGTCGTGTTCATCTTCCTCCTCGGCTTCCATGCCCTCCTTGATCTCTTCTTCCTTTGCGGAATCGCCGAGAAGATCCATAAGGCAGAGAGTCTGCATATCCTTGTTTACGGTCTCGTTGAGAATATCGCTGACCCATTTGTCGGACTCTCCTCCAACATGGATAAACAGGTCGCAGGTAGATATTTTCAGTATGTCGTCTGCTGTGGGCTGGAAGTTATGGAGATCAGTGCCGCTGTTGAGGAGATATGTTATCTCGGCGTCATTGGCGTGACTTCCCATTATTTCTTTTACCCAGTCATATTCCGGGAATATGGTGCATACGATACTCAGCTTTTCAGACTTGCCGTTCGTTTCGTAATTTTTCTCTTCCCTGGTGGCAGGCTGACTGCTGCCTGTATCTGCAGAGCTGCAGCCTGCAAGACTCATGGTTCCTAAAACAAGGCTGAGCGCTGTGACAATGATTTTTCTGAACATAAATAAAAACCTCCGGTTAGTAATGATAACGCATTGCAGCATGGTATATGAGCATACGCTCCTGTGCTGCACTATATAATGATAACAGAGGATGATTCAGTTAAGAAGCTCCACTTTCATGGATATGAGAGTATTGGCTGTATCGGCTCCCTTTGCGGCTGATACCGCAGTGTATACGGTAAAAACAGCAGCTGCGGTGCATACGGCGGAATAACCGGGTATAAAGTAGGTACGCAGATTATTGCTGCACTGAGCGAGCTCGGCACATATCTCACATCCGCTTCCCTGACATTTATGGGAAGCATGGTCTATGATAAAGACAGCGGAACAGAATAGTACCGATACAAAAACAAATACTGCCGCAGCAGCCGCTATTCGGTTTTTTAAATTTTTCATTCTGTACGCTCCTTTTAATTTGAGAATGAATTTCATTTTCATCCTTATTATACCATATTTTCAGAGCTTGTCAAGGCGGACAGGGATTTTTTCACTGCATTTTCATAAAGGGATATAAAAGTGACTGCCATAGGCAGCCACTTGAATGTCAGATGTTTTGTTTTTTAATGAGGCGCTGTTTAAGCAGCCTTTTCAAAAAAGCTGTTTATCAGCGAGATGACTTCCGGATTGAAGCCGTTATAGAGCTCGCCGTCTATGGACTTATAGAACTTTACTCTCTCATCGTACGGAACATCATTGTTGTATTTAGCGTTGAGCTCGTCCTGCAGGGGGATAAGGGTGTTTTCCTTGTATTCGGTATATTCCGTTGTATTGAAATAGGAATTGTGACCGTTTCTTTTTTCCTCGGAAAAGGTATAGAACTCAGCCTTGGGATTCGTTATCCTGTCCCTTTGGGCAATTATCGAGGCGCCGTTATATTTTATCACATCGTCATTATCACCGTGTATCACAAGTACAGGTATACCTGATTTGTTTATGCCGTCAACTGCCGACCATGATGAATTTTTGCCGAATGTCACCTTATTGTAGGTCCATACCAGCGGATACAGAAGCTTTGCAGCCATTCCGTATGAGCCGTCGCAGTTTTCAGCAAGCTCCGCAAAGGGCGTATTGTAGCCTGACATTGAGATACACGCCTTGATGTCGTGATCGAAATTGAGTACAGCCGCGGCAGCATAGCCTCCCCAGCTGTGTCCGAGGACGTATTTGTCCATATCCTTTGTGCGGCTGTCACTCTCCGTGAAACTAAGGGCTTTGTCAAGGTCTATCAGCGACTGTGCAAGACCTTTTGTGCCCTCGCCATCGCTGTAGCCGCTTCCGGTGCAGTCATAAGCGAAAACGCTCCAGTCAAGGTCAACGAGACGTGTTATCAGCCCAAGATAGAACTCATGTCCGCTGCCTATACCGTGAGCGAAGACGATAAGTCCTTTTTTGCCGCCCATGCCGTAAAGGAAGCCCTTCAGTGTGTTGTCACCGGATCTGAAGCTGACTTCTTCACGGGGATAATCGTTTTCGTAGTGGTCGTAGAACCATGTGGCTGTCAGGTTTTTGTCAGGATATTCGCCGCGCCCGAAGTTCTTTTTCATTTCATTTGCGGTGATGATATACCCTATTATAAAGGAAACTATCAGGAATATCGCAAGTATGAGCGCAGTTCTTTTCAGTGCCTTTTTCATAAGCTTCCCCCATGCTCTAAACTAAATCATAATTTTGCTCCGCAAAATTATGATTTATATTAGCAGCAATACAGCACAGCAGCCTCACTTTAGGAAGCCGTTTATTATCTGCTCTTCAGCCTCAGCCTCGGTAAGTCCGAGGGTCATGAGCTTTATGAGCTGTTCGCCTGCGATCTTGCCGATAGCAGCCTCGTGAACGAGAGCTGCGTCGATACTGTTCGCTTCAAGAGAGGGAACAGCAAGTATCCTTCCGTTATCCATTATTATGGAGTCACATTCGGTATGTCCGCTGCAGGCGGCGTTTCCGATGATGCAGAGGTCAAGCTTCTGATAAGAGTCGTCACGCGCAACAGAACGTGAGACAACGTCAGCGCTTGAACCGTCACCCTTCAGGTCTACCTTGTATATGCTTCCTGCCTGCTGAACACCGTGGGTCATGAGCCTTTCGCGGACTATGAGCTTGGCGTTTTCTTTAAGCTCTGCGATAGTTGTCCTCTCAGTGGAGTCAACTCCCTTTATCTGCACCATTTCCATTTCCATGGTGCTTCCGTCCTCCATGTAGACCTCTGTAACGGGGTTGAGTATACGTTTTCCGCTTCCGTCGCCTGAGCCGTAGTGCTTTTCAACATATTTTACACGGGAGTTCTTTCCTATATAGAATCGGTGTATACCGTCGTGCTCGGAATCCTGAGAGCCGCAGTTTTCGATACCGCAGCCTGCGACTATGAGGACGTCGCAGTTTTCGCCAATGTAGAAATCGTTGTATACGTTCTCCTTTATACCGCTCTGACTGAGGACAACGGGGATATGCACGCTTTCATTCCTTGTGCCGTCCTTTATGCGGATATCAATACCGCTGACGTCTGTTTTTGACTGTATATCTATATTTGCAGTGGTGTTCCTGCTGATAGCCTGACCGTTTGCGCGGAGATTATAGGCTCCCTCCGGGATACCGTGGAGATCGGCTACCTCCTGAAAAAGTCTTTTCTGAACTGCGTCCATCTGAACCATATCTGCCGCCTCCTTACTGTATTTTGCTGCATACGTTCACAGCATTTTCCGTACCTGTTATTTCAGGAAGTATAATATCCTTATCGCCCTGCTTTACTATCTTTCCGTCGGCGATGACTACTATCTCGTCTGCGATATTGAGTATGCGCTCCTGATGAGATATAACGATTATTGATCTGCCTCTGCGGTCTTTGCGCATATTCTCAAATATACGGATAAGGTTGCTGAAGCTCCACAGGTCTATGCCTGCCTCCGGCTCGTCGAAAAGAGCAAGCTTCACATCACGGGCAAGTACCGTGGCTATCTCTATACGCTTCAGCTCTCCGCCCGAAAGTGAAGCGTTTATCTCACGGTCGATATAATCCTTGGCGCAGAGACCTACTTCGGAGAGGTATTCGCAGGCTTCGGACACTGAAAGATTTTTGCCGGCTGCTATCCTGAGCAGGTCGATAACTGTCATGCCCTTGAAGCGGACAGGCTGCTGAAATGCGAAGCCTATGCCCATTTTCGCGCGTTCGGTTATGCTTTTTTCTGTGATGTCCTCGCCGTCGAAGATTATCTGACCGGAATTGTTTTTTACTATACCTGCAACGACCTTGGCAAGTGTGGACTTTCCTCCGCCGTTGGGACCTGTGATGACCACGAATTTGTTATCGCCGACTGTGAGGCTTATATCGCGGAGGATACCGACGTTTTTGCCGTCATTGTCCGCGTTGAAAACAATATTTTTAAGTTCGAGCATTTTTTACTCCTTTTCACTTTACACTTTCGTTTCTGAGCTTTGTTCATCTCAATAGCCTTCATGCGGAGGTTATTGAGACCACACCAATTATAACACGCAGTATGCCCGAAATCAACACGGACAGACTTTTTGTTGCACAGGAGAAACAATGTGAAAGAGGAGAAATAACGCAGAATAGCGTACATTGCGTTATCATACTAAAACACCTATTTTGCAGACAGGAAAACTTCTTCTGTTGACATGAGCAGGAGTATAAGTTATAATTTCATCATGGAAAGGAGCTGTGACCATGAAAATTGAACATATAGCTATGTACGTCAGCGACCTCGAAGGCGCACGGGAATTTTTCCTCAGGTACTTCGGCGGCAGCTCAGACAGCGGCTATCATAATGAAAGGACCGGTTTCCGCTCCTATTTTATCAGCTTTGACGACGGCTCACGTCTGGAGCTCATGAACCGTCCGGATATGGAGGATATGCGTAAATCTGCTGCAAGGACCGGATATGTGCATATCGCTTTCAGTCTCGGCAGTCCTGAAAAGGTCGGGGAGCTGACCGAAAGGCTGCGAAATGACGGCTATGAAGTAATAAGCGGTCCGAGGACTACGGGGGACGGCTACTATGAGAGCTGCATTTCGGCTTTTGAGGGGAATATCATAGAACTTACGGTATGAGGTGAAAATATGGGATATACGATAAGAGAAATGCACGCAGATGAATACAGACTGCTCGAAGATTTTCTGTATGAAGCCATATTTATTCCGGAAGGGGCAGAGCCGCCGGCACGTGATATCATAAAACTGCCGGATCTTCAGGTATATATAAAGGATTTCGGTACATTGCCCTGTGATACCGCCTATGCAGCCTTTGTGGACGGAAGGGCTGTAGGTGCGGCGTGGGCAAGGATAATGCATGATTACGGGCATATCGACGATGAAACTCCTTCACTGGCGGTCGCTCTGTATAAAGAGTATCGCGGGCAGGGGATAGGGACCGGGCTTATGTCGGCGTTGCTCAGCGGACTATGGGATAAGGGCTGCAGAAGAACTTCGCTTTCAGTTCAGAAAGCAAATTATGCCGTAAAAATGTACCGGAAACTCGGCTTTGTGACAGTTGATGAAAATGATGAGGAGTATATAATGCTGAAAGATCTGTAAACAGAGTGCAAGCTTACTTTTGCAACAAAAAGATTTCGGTATGAAATATGATTTTTGTGCATAACCGCACTTTTTGCACAGCCGGACAGCTTTTTCGCAAAAAACATCTTGCTAAATCAAGTGTCTTAGAATATAATATATTTAAGAAGTGATTCCTTTGCTTCTGCACGGGAGCTGTACCTCACGTGCAATAAAGAATTTGTTGTAAGGGACAAATCAGAAAGGGCTGTACTCAGTGAGTATGGCTTTTTTCTTGCGCAGGACAGGAAATTTCAAAAACTACTTGACAAGTAAGTATAACAGTGGTATAATAATAACAAGTTAAACCGTTGAAGCGGAGATAAAGTTAATTATGCTTCCACAGAGAGCCCGCGCAGCTGAGAGTCGGGTGAAAAACAGATTAGCAAATGGACCGCCGAGGGTGCAGTCAAATGGGCAATGGCGTATCAGGACAGGGTTCCGGAGGGAGCGGCAGTTCCGGAGGGACGGCTGTTTTAAGGGGACAGGTTCCCGGCATTATTCCCAGAGTATTCTGCAACGTAAGGATGTGCGTTAATCATCAGGGATATGACAGTATCCTGTAAAGCGCACGGCAATGCCGTGAATCAAGGTGGTACCGCGGATAAGATTATTCGTCCTTGACAGATCATACTGGTCTGTCAGGGCTTTTTTATTTTCCTGACAGGCTGCGGAGGTGCTTATAATGAAGTTTTTACCCGAATTCGACGAAGTCAGACGTTATGCCGAGAGCGGCAGATACGATATTCTCCCTGTAAGCTGTGAGATACTGTCGGATATCTGCACTCCTATCGAAGCCATAATGATACTCAAAAGTATCTCGACTTACTGCTATATGCTGGAGTCGGTGGCTGATAAGGAAAAGTGGGGACGATATACCTTCCTCGGCTACGATCCTAAGCTGCAGATAACTGCGGCAGGCAGTGAACTGACTATCGGCGATGTGAAAATGACAACAGATGATCCGTCAGTTCAGATAAGACAGATACTTTCAAATTACAGAAGTCCGAGATTCGATTATCTTCCCGCATTCACAGGCGGTCTCACAGGATATTTTTCCTATGATTTCCTTGCGTACAGCGAAAAGACGCTGCGTACCGATGTCAACGATACCGAGAACTTCAAGGACGTAGATCTGATGCTTTTTGACAAGGTCATAGCCTTTGACAACTTTCGTCAGAAGCTCATACTCATTGTGAATATGCGTCTTGAAGAGGGCGAGGCAGGCTACAACAAGGCGAAAATGGAGCTCCAGCAGATGGCTGACCTCCTCAGGAACGGCGTTCCAAAGCGTGAACCGGCAGGTCATCTGAAAAGCGAGGTCACAGCACTGTTCAGCAAGGAGCAGTACTGTGATATGGTTGAAAAGGCAAAGCGCCATATCCACGAGGGCGATATCTTCCAGATAGTTCTCTCCAACCGACTCTGCGCAGAATATGAGGGAAGTCTGCTGAATACCTACCGTGTACTCAGGACTATCAACCCTTCGCCTTATATGTTCTACTTCTCCGGCACAGACGTTGAGATTGCAGGAGCTTCTCCTGAAACTCTTGTAAAGCTGGAGGACGGTGTGCTCCATACATTCCCGCTTGCAGGAACGCGTCCCCGCGGAAAGACGGACGCTGAGGACAAAGCTCTCGAAGCAGACCTGCTTGCAGACGAAAAGGAGCTTGCAGAGCACAATATGCTTGTGGACCTCGGACGCAACGATCTCGGAAAGATCAGTAAATTCGGCAGCGTGGAAGTTGAAAAGCTCCACAGCATAGAGCGTTATTCCCATGTAATGCACATCGGCTCTACGGTGCGGGGAGAGATAAGGGAGGAGTTTGATGGACTTGACGCCGTGAGCGCTGTACTTCCGGCAGGAACTCTTTCGGGAGCTCCCAAGATACGCGCCTGTCAGCTCATAGCAGATCTGGAGAACAACAAGCGCGGTATTTACGGCGGCGCTATCGGTTACATAGACTTCACCGGAAACCTCGATACCTGTATCGCTATACGCATAGCCTACAAGAAGAACGGCAAGGTATTCGTAAGGAGCGGTGCAGGAATAGTTGCGGACTCGGTTCCCGAAAAGGAATATCAGGAGTGCATAAACAAGGCAGCGGCTGTGGTCAATGCACTTAAACTTGCAGAGGAGGCGGATGTATGATTCTTCTCATTGATAATTATGACAGCTTTTCCTACAATCTCTATCAGCTTGTAGGTGAGATATGTCCCGATATCAGGGTCATCAGGAACGACGAGATGACAGTGGGGGAGATAGAGGAGCTTGCTCCGGACAAGATAATCCTTTCTCCCGGTCCCGGACGTCCGGAGGACGCAGGTATCATAGTGGAAGCGGCTAAAACGGTATGCAGGAAGATCCCGACTCTCGGCGTATGCCTCGGACATCAGGCTATATGCGCGGCTTACGGCGCTAAGGTGACCTACGCCAAGGAGCTGATGCACGGAAAGCAGTCCGTTATAAGCTTCATGAACAACAGCCCCATTTTCAGAGGCATAAACGAGGGCGCTCCCGTTGCGAGATATCACTCACTTGCGGCGGACGCTGCCACGATTCCCGATTGTTTCGAGGTTACGGCAGTTGCCGACGACGGAGAGATAATGGCGGTGCAGCATAAGGATTTCCCCATATACGGTGTGCAGTTCCACCCGGAGTCCATAATGACTCCCGACGGAAAGATAATGCTGCGCAATTTCATCGAATTATAATTCTATAGACTGAACGGAGGTTTTATTATGATCAAGGAAGCGATCGTAAAGATAGTAAACAAGGAGGACCTCACCTACGACGAGGCATACAAGGTAATATCGGAGATAATGTCGGGAGAAACAACTTCCACACAGAATGCGGCTTTTCTTGCCGCTCTTTCCACAAAGAGCACAAAGGCTGAGACTATAGACGAGATAACAGGCTGTGCAGCCGCAATGCGTGACGCTGCTATAAAGTTCGAGCACAATATGGATCTCCTTGAAATAGTGGGAACAGGCGGTGACAACGCTCACAGCTTCAATATCTCAACAACCTCTGCTTTCGTTATAGCAGCTTCAGGAATAAAGGTGTCAAAGCACGGCAACCGCGCTGCATCTTCTCTCTCAGGAACTGCCGACTGCCTTGAAGCTCTCGGTGCTAATATTGCTCTTGAACCTGAGAAGTGCAGAAAGCTTCTTGAAGATGTGGGCTTCTGCTTCTTCTTCGCTCAGAAATACCACACCTCCATGAAGTATGTAGGTCCCATAAGAAAGGAGCTTGGCTTCCGCACAGTATTCAATATCCTCGGACCTCTTACAAATCCTGCCTGCCCTAATCACCACCTCCTCGGCGTTTACGACAGCGTTCTCCTTGAACCTGTTGCTGAGGTTCTCATGAAGCTGGGCTCGAAGAACGGTATGGTAGTATTCGGCAAGGATAAGCTTGACGAGATATCACTCAGCGCTCCCACTGCTGTATGCGAGTACAGGGACGGCTGGATGAAGAATTATGAGATAACTCCCGAACAGTTCGGCTTCGAGCGCTGCACAAAGGACGACCTGAAGGGCGGTACTCCCGAAGAAAATGCAGCTATTACACGCGGTATCCTCGACGGCAGTATTAAGGGACACAAGAGAAACGCGGTTCTTCTCAACGCCGGCGCGGCTATCTATATCGGCGGCAAGGCTGAGACAATGGTTGAGGGTGTTAAAAAGGCTGCGGAGCTTATCGACAGCGGTGCTGCCCTTGCGGTAATGGATAAGTTCATAGCTGAATCACAGGACTGAGGTGCGGCATGACAATTCTCGACCAGCTTGCAGACTACGCCCGTGAGCGTGTGGCTGCGGCTAAGAAAAAGCTTTCGGCAGAAGAGGTAAAAAGGCTTGCTCTTCAGCTGCCGAAGGGAAGCTTTGAATTTGAAAAGGCTCTGAAAAAGGAGGATATCGCCTTTATATGCGAGTGCAAGAAGGCTTCTCCGTCAAAGGGCATTATAGCGGAGGAGTTCCCCTATCTTGATATCGCAAAGGAGTACGAAGCTGCAGGAGCTGACTGTATATCAGTCCTCACAGAGCCGAAATGGTTCCTCGGCAGCGACGAGTACCTCAGGGAGATAGCCTCAGCCGTAAGTATCCCATGTATACGTAAGGATTTCACAGTAGACGAATATATGATATACGAGGCAAAGCTTCTCGGCGCAAAGGCTGTCCTGCTAATTTGCTCCATTCTTTCACAGCAGCAGATTAGCGAATATATCGGTATCTGCGACGAGCTTGGCATATCGGCTCTCGTCGAAGCTCACGACGAAGCGGAGCTTCGTGCGGCTGTTGCTGCGGGCTCCCGCATTATTGGAGTGAATAACCGCAATCTTAAAGACTTTTCCGTAGATACAGGCAACAGCCGCAGGCTTCGGGAGCTTGCTCCCGAAGCCGTGAGCTTCGTCTCCGAGAGCGGCGTGCGTAATGCGGAAGATATAAAACTTCTCCGGGAGGCAGGCGTAAACGCTGTGCTTATTGGCGAAACTCTCATGAGAGCGGCTGACAAAAAGGCAAAGCTTGCGGAGCTGAAAGGATAATATGACTAAGATAAAAATGTGCGGACTTCGCCGCATGGAGGACATAGACTGCGCAAACAGGCTGCTTCCGGACTACATCGGCTACGTTTTCGCGGAAAAGAGCAGGCGATATATCGCTCCGGAAAAAGCCGCAGGACTGACAAAGCTGCTCGATAAAAGGATAATCCCGGTCGGAGTCTTCGTTAATGAATCAGTGGAGAATATCGTTTCCACCGTAAAGTGCGGAGCAATAAAGGTCGCTCAGCTCCACGGAGAAGAGAGCGAAGAGGACATAAAGGCACTGAAAAGTCTGGGGATACCTGTTATAAAGGCTTTCAGGATAAACAGTACAGTTGACTGCGAAAGAGCTGAGAGCTGCTGTGCTGACTTTGTTCTCCTTGATTCCGGCAGGGGCTCCGGAGAAGTCTTTGACTGGTCGCTTATCAGCGGTATAAAGCGGAAATTCTTCCTTGCAGGGGGGATAACTCCCGAAAATGCAGCAGAAGCCATAAAGGCTTTTAAACCGTATGCGCTGGACGCAAGCTCCTGCCTTGAAACTGATGGGTTCAAGGACTATGATAAAATGGCTGCCTTTGCAGAGGCTGTAAGGGCTGTAAAATAAGGAAAGGAAAGATGATATGTCAAATTCAAAAGGAAGATTCGGCGTTCACGGCGGTCAGTACATCCCCGAAACGCTTATGAACGCGGTCATTGAGCTTGAACAGGCTTACGACCACTATAAAAATGATCCCGAATTCAACCGTGAACTTACAGAGCTCCTGAACAATTACGCAGGCAGACCGTCTCTGCTTTACCGTGCGGACAAGCTGACCCGTGAACTGGGCGGAGCAAAGATATACCTCAAGCGTGAGGATCTCAACCATACAGGCTCACATAAGATAAACAACGTTCTCGGTCAGGCTCTTCTTGCCAAGAAAATGGGCAAGACACGCCTTATCGCAGAGACCGGAGCAGGTCAGCACGGAGTTGCGACTGCTACAGCCGCTGCTCTCCTCGATATGGAGTGCGTGGTATTCATGGGCGAGGAGGACACAAAGCGTCAGGCTCTCAATGTTTACCGCATGAAGCTTCTCGGCTCTGAAGTCATTCCCGTAAAGAGCGGTACCGCTACCCTTAAAGACGCTGTTTCCGAGGCTATGCGAGAGTGGACCTCACGTATTTCCGATACACATTACTGTCTCGGCTCCGTTATGGGACCTCATCCGTTCCCCACGATAGTACGCGATTTTCAGGCTGTTATCTCCCGTGAGGCGAGAGCGCAGATACTTGAAGCGGAGGGAAGGCTTCCCGACGCTGTTATTGCCTGTGTAGGCGGCGGCTCAAATGCCATAGGAAGCTTCTATCACTTCATTCCCGACGAGGGAGTACGCCTTATAGGCTGCGAGGCTGCAGGAAGAGGCATAGATACCTTTGAGACTGCCGCTACTGTAAACACCGGAAGAATAGGCATATTCCACGGTATGAAGTCCTATTTCTGTCAGGACGAGTACGGTCAGATAGCTCCTGTTTATTCTATCTCCGCAGGTCTCGACTATCCCGGTGTAGGTCCTGAACACGCTCATCTCCACGACATAGGAAGAGCGGAATATGTTCCGGTAACAGATGATGAAGCTGTAAACGCTTTCGAGTATCTCTCACGTACAGAGGGAATAATCCCTGCCATCGAGTCAGCTCATGCGATCGCCTACGCTATGAAGCTTGCTCCGACAATGGACAAGGACAAAATAATAATCGTTACAGTATCCGGACGCGGTGACAAGGACTGTGCCGCTATCGCAAGATACAGAGGGGAGGATATCCATGAGTAATATCAAAGCTGCCTTTGCGGACGGCAAGGCTTTCATACCATTCATTACCTGCGGAGACCCCGACCTTGAGACTACCGCAAAGGTAGTACGTGCAGCCGCTGAAAACGGAGCTGATCTCATCGAGCTGGGTATACCATTTTCAGACCCAACAGCCGAGGGCCCTGTGATACAGGGGGCAAATATCCGCGCACTTGCGGGCGGAGTCACTACAGACAAGGTCTTTGAACTTGTAAAGGAGCTTCGCAGAGATGTTAAGATACCCTTTGTATTCATGACCTATGCTAATGTTGTATTTTCTTATGATGCTGAGCGCTTTATGGCTCGCTGCTGTGAGACAGGAGTGGACGGAATCATTCTTCCTGATCTTCCGTTTGAAGAAAAGGAGGAGTTCTCCGCAGTTGCAAAGCAGTACGGAGTTGACCTTATATCACTGATAGCTCCTACTTCTGAGAACCGCATAGCGATGATAGCAAAGGAAGCGACTGGCTTTATATATATCGTATCAAGTCTCGGAGTTACCGGCGTAAGAAGCGAGATTAACACCAATATCGGAGATATCGTAAAGGTGATACGTGAAAATACGAATGTGCCCTGTGCTGTCGGCTTTGGTATATCAAAGCCCGAACAGGCAAAGGCTATGGCAGGTCTTTCCGACGGTGCGATCGTTGGCTCGGCTATAATAAAAATACTGGAAAAGTACGGCAGGGAAGCCGCACCTTATGTTGGTGAGTACGTAAGGGAAATGAAAAACGCTGTTATATCCTGAATATAAGAAACAGCCTGAACATTACTGTTCAGGCTGTTTTTGCTGAAATAAGAAAGTCCCCTCGGTCATAAGGGGGACTTTCTTATCTATTATTCAGAGAGGTGGTACAATCGTGTATCATTAAAGCATCTTTGGGTGGATGAACGAGATCAGAGATCCCGTTCGTACCATTACTGCCAAGGCCGGAGCCTAATCCTCCGGCGTAATGCTGCAGCGCGGAGGGGTGAGCTCTGCAGCTTTATGTAATATGCATACCGTCAGGGAAGGTTTGCCATCTATTCATGTTCATGTCCTGTAACATTTTTTAGCAGCGGTTATGCATATAACAGTTTTATACTATCTGTATTTAAAAATACAGTTTCTCAGCAATTTACATATCTGTCCACTGTATCATCTGTATCTATTATATAATATCTGACTGTGGAAAACAAGACAAAAATTGTTCTGTTCTAATCGTTTATTGCTGTTTATGGGGCTGCTTTACGGGTGCTATCCGAGGTTTGTTTGACAAATATATGCAATTTGGATATAATGATATAAAAAAAGCATACAAAGGATACAAAAAAGACATATTATCAGTTTATAATTTGGTCAGACGATAAGGAGCGCGTAACTTATGAAAAAAATACTGCTTGTTGAGGACGATACAGATATATGCGAGATCATACGGGAGTACTTCGGCAATAAGGGTACCGTTGTCGAGGCTGTGAACAGCGGCGGAAAGGCTTCTGATATCATAAGCAGCGGCATGGAGGGCTGCGACCTTGTACTGCTCGATATAATGCTGCCGGAAACGGACGGCTTTGAGCTGTGCAGACAGATACGCATGAAAAACGATATACCGGTGATCTTCATAACTGCAAGGGGACGCGAGGAGGATATCCTCAGCGGCTATGACCTCGGCTGCGATGACTATATTGTAAAACCCTTCCTGCTTTCGGTGCTTTACAGCAAGTGTGAAGCCCTTGTGCGCCGTGCAGGAAATAAGAATGACGACCATCAGCTGAAATGCGGCAGTATAAGCCTTGATACAGTCACTCTGCGCTGCTTTGCAGAGGGCGGAGAGGTGGAGCTCCCTCCAAAGGAGTTTGCCATACTCCGTTATCTTCTGGAGCATGAGAACTGGGTGGTGACCCGTGATGTTCTGCTCGACAGGGTATGGGGCTATGACTACTTCGGCAGTGACCGCGTGGTGGATAACCATATAAAGAAACTCAGAAAAGCCCTCGGCAGCGCAGGCGCACAGATAAAAACACTGGTGGGACGGGGGTACAAGCTTACAAAGGAGTGAGCACATGATAAAGAGATTATTGAGGCGCATAAAAGAGCGCAGACTAAAGCGTACCACGTTCATGAAAATGTTTCTGAAGGCAATGATACTTCCGGTCATAGTTACCGTAATACTGGGAAAAATTTTCCCTGTCATGATAAGAATGAGCGCTTTGGAGCATAGTTGCAGACAGATGCAGGAATATTCATACGGTCTTGAAAGAAGAATAGCCAATGTATACCTCGGAAAGCTGCCTTTTCAGTATTTTATGTGCTATACCGGGGATATAGATGTGCGAATTGAGGGCGGACGTCTTGTTCCGAGCACATGGATAGAGCCGTCAGGCTATTCAGTGTCATTTACCTTTGATGAGAACGGCAGGATACTCCATTCAAACCGCGCGAAAATGTTTGTGTTCGTAAACTACGGTAAACAGCCGGAAAAGTATTCGGAGCAGTACAAGACTCCGGAGTACGATCAGTTGTACACATTTGATCCGCTGGAACACGATATTCCCGAACTGAACAGCTTATTTGACGATCATTTTAAAGAGAAAAGAAGCGACGGTTATTTAATGCTCCGGATAAAGAGCTTATATGTCAATGAAGCTGAGCAGAAAATGATACCGCATGAGATACTGGTGAAAAAAGGAAAGTATGATTACGGATTCATGGATTACGGCTATGTATCAGATGAGCAGATATATCCGCTGGAGGCTGATGACAAGGAAGCATACGAAGTAACGATAAATGCTGATGTGGAAGGATATGAACTGCTGGAGCTCGATCGGAATGATGGGGAGGTATATCCAAAGTGCGGAAACTGCTGCATTTCAGGCGTTAAACCTGCTGTATTTGACCGTGAAGCAGAGAATTGCCGTAAGAATATCGAATATATCATGAATAAAAAGACGAGCAGGCTGGAGTTTTCGGAAAGTGACCCCTATCTTATGAATGACTCAAGCGGTATAATACAGAAATATGATACCGAACAGGCGGAAGGCATAAAAGGGTACCTTTCCATGATACATACCGACCTGAAAGGTATCGGCAGGCTGAGGAGATTCTACTTCTATCTTGGGATACTTTTCGGCATTATGACCCTTATCGAGTTTCTTTCCTGCTGGAGCAGGAACGTAAAGAACAAGGCTCGGTATGAGTTTGAGGACTATCAGCGTGCCCTTACGAACAATCTTGCACATGACCTGAAAACTCCACTTGCCGTAATAGGCGGCTATGCGGAGAATCTTATGGAAATGCGCAGGGACAGCGGAAGTGAAAAGGAGCTGAAATACCTCGGCTCGATCATGAAAAATGTGGCGTATACCGACGATATCATCGCAAAAACTCTCAAACTCAGCAAAACGGAACAGTCAGCAAAGCTGAACAGAAAGAAAGTTGATATAAAAGCTCTCGCGGAGAAGTCTGCTGAGAAATACCGCACAGTGCTTGAAGAAAAGGAAATAGAACTGATAACGGAAGGCGGCGGAGAAGTAAGCGCTGATGAGGATATTCTTGAGGCGGCGGTGGAAAACCTCATCTCCAACGCGGTAAAGTATACTTCAACAGGCGGAAAAATAAGCGTGACTGCGGATAATAAACGCTTGTGCGTTGTAAATGATGTAGAGGAAGATATAGATACAAAGGATCTGCTCATGCCTTTTGTAAAGGGCGATAAGGCTCGCAGCGACAAGCAGAGCCACGGTCTGGGACTTGCCATAGCTTCGTCGGCGGCTGCACAGAACGGATTCAGGCTGAAAATAGACTGCAGGGACAGGAAATTTACGGCGGTCATTGATTTTTGATGTGGGGTAAACGCAAACAGGCTGCATATGCAGCCTGTTTTTATATATTTTTGCTTAGCTGAAAGAATGCAACAGCGCTGGCAGCCGCTACATTGAGGGAATCAACGCCGTGTGCCATCGGTATCTTTATGGTGTAGCCGCAGCGGTCTATAGTTGCGCCTTTCAGCCCGTCGCCCTCAGTACCGAGTATAACTGCGAGTCTGGGTTCGTCCCTGAGGCGACGATCGTCGATCCTGACGGTATCTTTTCTGAGTGCCATAGCGGCACAGGCGAAGCCGTGATCCTCCAGCTCTGATATGTAGTCCGGAGCGCCTGAGCTCAGATATGTCCACGGGAGCTGAAAGACCGTACCCATACTTACCCTTACGGTTCGGCGGAACAGAGGATCGCTGCATGACGGAGTCAGCAGTACGGCGTCAAATCCGAGAGCCGCAGCTGAACGGAAAACAGCTCCGATATTTGTCTGGTTCATTACGTCCTCAAGAACGGCTATCCTCTCCGCGTTTTTGAGGATATCCCTTGGAGCAGGCAGCTTTTTGCGGCGCATCGCGCATAGAGCTCCCTGAGTGAGCTTAAAGCCGGTAAGCTTTTCAAGTATGTCCGATGAAGCGGTGTAGACCGGGATATTTCCGCAGCGGCTTATTATATCGGCAGCCTGACCGTTTATGTATTTCCTTTCAAGCAGCAGGGATACAGGTTCATAACCGGAATCAAGAGCTGTGCGTATGACCTTGGGGCTTTCGGCGGTGAATATGCCTTCTCCCGGCGCAAAATAATCAAGCAGTTTTTTCTCAGATGTATCGGTATATGGCAGGAGCTCCACGGCGGTAAGGTCGGATATTTCGGTTATATATGCCATTTTTTTCACCTCTTTTCGTGTCTGTAGCTGCCGATTATACTCAGACAGAGCTCAAGGGCAGGCTGAAGAGAAGCTATACCGAAGCCGCGTTTGTCATAGTTGTTTATATCCGCAAGTGAATCCGCGGTAAAAAACAGCATACCGAAGTCGGCGCCTCTGAACTTTGCACAGGCGGCGAGAGCGGCACACTCCATGTCAACAGTATCGCAGCCCTCGCTGCGCCGGTATCCAACTGTTTCGGGCGTTTCACGGAATAGTCCGTCCGTAGTCCATGTGGTGCATCTGCGGAAATGGACATTCATGCTGTCAAGTGTGCGGCAGATATGCTCTGTGACCGGCATATCAAGCTCTATGAAACGCGACGGCGGCAGGTATTTGTATGAGCTCCCTTCGTCGCGGAGAGCCCTGACCGGGACAATGAATTCATTTTCGGGCAGTTCTGTGAGAACTCCGCAGGAGCCGGCTGAAATGATATGCCTCACTCCGTTATGGATGAGGATCTCAAGGTTCTGGACAGCTGCCGGAGCGCCCATAGGCGCCTGACACAAGCATATGTCCTCACCGCCGCATTTGACGATATATACGGGATAATCCCTTGTTATAGTTTTTATTGTTCCCGCTGCTGCAGCCTTATGTGAGACAGCATATTCGTCTATGCAGCTGCCGAGAAAGCCGTATACCGCCTTTTCAGGCAGCGGAATATCCGTTTTTGAAGCGTTGAACAGTGCATTCGGCGAAGTATCGTATTCAAGGACCGGAAAGTCGTTTTTGTGCAGAGACATAATTTTATCCTTTCAGATGTTTGTTCTGTCACAGGGGCAGACACGTGGGCGGACATGAGCAGCCTGACCGGTAATTTCGTGTCTGTTTCCTCAGTTTTTTGACAGTTATGTCATTATTATAATCTATTTGTGCGAAAAAAACAATATTTTCACAAAATTTTGATTGAAATTTTTATTGCAATGTGATATAATAGTTACAATAAATATTTTACAGGATAAAAAAGGCAGTTTTTTTGTATGAGTTCAGGCATTTTTCCGGAGCAGTGCATATTATGAATGTCCGGACTCTGTTCAGAGCCATATGTGAGGAGGTGCGCCATGAAAGAGCTTCTTGAGACGCTGTGTGACAAGTATCTGCTGAATCTGGGGCTGTTTACCGATTTTTACCCCCTTGAAAGGGATATACTCTATCCGGTGTGCGCAAACGTGTTCTGTGCTTCCGATGCGGTTTTCGAGCTTGAAAAGTTCAGGGAAAGCATGGAACTTATAAAGGAGAATCCTAAAATGCTGTCCAGCTTCCGCAGTACCGTCCGGCCGCTGATCGCTTCATGGCTTTCCGTAAGCGAAGACCCACGGCGTGAAATGGAGAGATATCTTGAATGCTATGATCTGCTGAAAAAGTATTTCACCAATTCGGAGCATCTTGCTCTTCTGTCGGTCCTTCTTGTGAGGATAGCCCATGCCGGGAATAACGAGGAGCGCATAATGCGCGGCAGGCAGATATATGACCGCATGAAAAAGGAACACCGTATCCTCACTACAAAGGAGGACGTTGCGTTTGCTGTAATGCTTGCATTTTCGGAGAAATCCGACGACGAGCTCATAGAGGATATGGAGGCAAGCTTCAGACTCCTGAAGCACAAAGCAGATAATAACAGTATACAGACCGTTTCCCATGTGCTTGCCATGGTCCCCGGTAAGCCGGAGGAAAAATGCGCGAAATTCTGTGAATTATACGAAAGCATGATAAAAAAGGGCCGAAAGTACGGCAAGCATTATGAGCTTGCAATGCTGGCGGCGCTTTCGATAACAAAGTTCAGCAGTGAGGAGATACAGAGCGATATCAGCGACAGTGAAGCTTTCCTTGCGAAGCACAGCTCTGTGGGGGATCTCTCGGAATTCGGAAAGAGCGAACCCATAAGCCATGCGTTCCTGCTGCTCACTATTGCTTACGCAAGTGATGAAAATGTCAGCAGCGAACAGGAAAGACACGCTCTTCTTGCCGCAAGACAGGCAACGCTTTATTCGGTCCTTGTTTACAGCATGATGACCGTGGCGCCGCTGGTACATCAGTAATAATAATGCCGTTTCAGGCTTATACAGAATGGAGGTTTTTTAATTGAAGGCAGACAAATACCTGATCCGTGAGGACAAAAAGACTGATATCCGCAAGCTGCCTACAGACAGCAGGGATGACAATGTGGACAAGGAAGAGATCATTGCCGGATATGAGGAGAAAAAGCGTGAGCTCATCATGCTTCAGGACAGGTTCTATGCAGACGCGAGAGAGGGACTTATCGTTGTGATACAGGCTCTTGACGCTTCCGGAAAGGATTCCGCGATAAAATATGTTTTCAGCGGAGTCAATCCTCAGGGCGTAAAGGTGCATTACTACAAAGCCCCGACTGCTGATGAGCTTGCACATGATTATCTCTGGAGGATACATCAGAATGTTCCGCGCAGAGGCGAAATAGCGGTTTTCAACAGAAGCCATTACGAGGACCTTGTCACCGTACAGGCGGAGGAGATATGGAAAGGATACCATATGTCAGACAGGATACTCGATGACACGAAGAAAAAGTTCTTTGAGAAGCGCTATGATCAGGTCAACAATTTTGAGCAGTACCTTTATGAAAACAGCTACCGCATGGTCAAGATATTCCTGCACGTCTCAAAGGAAGAGCAGACGGAACAGCTTCTTGAGCGTATAGAGCTCCCGGAGAAGAACTGGAAGTTCCGCGCGGACGACCTTAAAGTCAGGGACAAGTACGACGCATACCTGAAGTGCTTCAACGAAGTAATCAACAGGACTTCAACGAAAAACTGCCCGTGGTACGTACTTCCGGGAGATCAGAGATGGTATACGAGATACCTAATAACAGAGATAATCCTCGACGCTCTTAGAGCCTGCAAGCCGGAATATCCTGAGCTGCCTCCGGAGGAAGCGGAAAAGCTGCCGGAATGCAGAAAGATCCTTGCGGACGCCATGAACGAGTACGAAAACGGCAAAAAAGAGAAAAAAACGGAAGCGTCCGGAAAAAAATCAAAGAAAAAGAGAAAGAAATGATATCACGCGGACTGTCCTGTAACAGACAGTGAGCTCATTGAAATTTCTTTCAACGGTTCGGCAGATTTTTCACTTTCACCGCACTTTTTGCAAGAAAATACGTTATATTATTGACTTGCAGATAAAAGTATGATATAATTCTTTATGTATATTTTGTGCTAAGGAGGAAGCTATGGGCAACAGTGAATACCGCAAGACAATCGACTATATTTTAGATCTTATCAGAAGCGGAATGCTGAAGGTAGGGGACAAGCTTCCGACAGAGCGCAGTATCTCGGAAAAGCTCGGCATAAGCCGGAATACTGTCCGTGAGGCGCTCAGGGGACTTGAGATTCTTGGTATAGTCAATGGAAAACAGGGCTCCGGGAACTATCTTACTGATAATATCTCGGATTCCATCGCAAAAGCTATGGATGTCATGCTACTGATGAACAAGACTTCAAAGGAAGAGATATGTTCGTTCAGACGCAGTATGGAAAAGACCGTGTGCAGCTATCTTATCGCAAGAGGCTGTTCGTCGGAGAACAAACTGAAGATCGTGGCAGCTCTCAACAGACTGAAGGAGTCTGAGGGTACAAGCAGGCAGACGGTCGCGGACAGGGATTTCCACTATTCGCTTATCTATGCTACGGAAAACAGCTTCTGGATCACATTCATGAACGCTGTGTCCGACGTATATATGAGATGGATAGACGATTTCCTGACAACATCCGGTCAGGACGTTAAGGAACAGCTTCAGGACGCTCATGAGAAAATGGTGCAGGGCATCATAACAGGCGACAATGAGTTCTGCTTCCGTGCGATCGACGCACATTATGATATTATTGACAAGAGCTTCGGCTGATGAAAGAGGAAAGCTATGAGTAGGATACGTTTCTTTGCTGCTGTTTCAGCGGCACTGATTGCTTTTAGTGCTGTTTCGTGTTCACATAAGATCAACGTCAACGACGATACTGATAATAGTGTGACCACAACAGTTACTGGAGAAGGGGAAAAGGAAACAGCGTCAGACAATAAAAATAAAGCTGCTGACGACATCAACTCATACATCAAAGTCAAACAGGCTAAGCCTGCAATGTGGAAGGTGACTGATACCAAAACAGGCAATGAAATATATATGCTCGGTATGCTGCGGTTTGCTACGGAGTATACATTTGCCATGTCTGATTATGTCAATGACATTTACAATAAGTGCAGCGGGATAGCCATCGAACTGAATATGGCAGACGTGCCCCAGGATCAGCTTGAGGAGTTCTATACCCACTGGGTGTATACGGACGGCACTACAATACAGGACCATATTTCAAAGGAGACCTATCAGACGGCAAGGGAATACCTTACCGAAAACCTGTACTATAATGAATTCGCGGAAAGCAATATCGCCAGCGGCTGGGCTTCACAGGTGAATGCTGTTGCCATAAGCAAGGTAAAGGGACTTATTTTTGAAACTCTCGATACAAGCTTTACAGGCAAGGCAAAGCTGGACGGCAAGCAGATCGTCGGACTTGAGGATATAATGACCCAGCTGAAGGGCATAGACGCCTGCTCTGACGAGCTTTTGGATTTCATGATATCCGATACCATACGACGTGGAAACGATATCGCCGCTTTTACCGCAAATCTCGCGGATCAGCATGACAGCTGGGCAAAGGGCGATGTGGACGCGCTTGCTGAGGAATTGTACTGGGGAGACCGTTCTCATGACCTCGATGATGATTATGAGGCTTATCTCAAGGTCAACCTCTACGAACGCAATGACAGTATGGCGGAAAAGGCGGAGGAGTTCCTCAAAAACGGTGATAATTACCTTATTGTCGTAGGAGTTACCCATTTTTCAGGTAAAAAGGGCATAGACGATATCCTCTCGGAGAAAGGCTACAAGGTAGAACGCATCGATAAATGATATATAAACAGCGCTTGTGCAATACGCACAAGCGCTTTACTTTATTATGTGCAATCCTACAAAGCTGAAAGCCCGTTCGTCACAGAAACAATGATGAAATTAGGAAGAATGAAATTCCAACAAAAAAAACGCCCTGTCTTTTTTAAATTAGGCGCTTTTTGATAAATCTTTCCTGAGCCCCTTGACATGGGACAAAAACTGTATTATAATGTTATAATGTATCAATATGGAATAGTATCGCTATTTTGCAAGATATTATAGCATACTTTGCACAGACTTGTCAATAGTTTTTGCAGAATTTTTTTCAGACGATACGGCAGCTACAAACAGAACTGCCGCTCCTGACTCTGTGTGCGGAGGGAACGGCGGCAAAAAAATACAAGGAGGTTCCGCCTATGGTGAATGTTACACCTAAGCAGCTGGGAAAGAATGTCAGAATGAGCTTCGGTAAGATTACCGAGCCTCTGGAGATGCCGAACCTTATCGAGGTGCAGAAGAACTCGTATAAGTGGTTCAAGGAAGAAGGTCTTCGTGAGGTGTTCCGCGAAATGACCGCCATCACCGACTACAACGGCAATCTCGTCCTCAACTTCAAGGACTACCGCTTTGACGACACTCCCAAGTATTCTCTCGCAGAATGTAAATCAAGAGGAGCTACCTATCAGGTCTCAATGAAAGCGACCGCTACCCTTGCCAACAAGGAGACCGGCGCTGTCAGCGAAAGTGAGATCTATATGGGCGATTTCCCGCTTATGACGGACAGCGGTACCTTCGTTATCAACGGTGCTGAGCGTGTTATCGTATCTCAGCTCGTTCGTTCGCCGGGTGTTTATTACGCATTCACAAAGGACAAGACAGGTAAGGACCTTTTCAGTTCGCAGATAATCCCTAACCGCGGTGCGTGGCTGGAGTATGAACAGGATTCAAACGACGTTGTTTACGTTCGTATAGATAAAAACAGAAAGATACCGCTCACTACCTTCATCAGAGCTCTCGGAGAAGAGGGCACAGATGAGGAGATATTCGAGATATACGGCGAGGATGAGCGCCTCAGACAGACTATCCTCCAGAAAGATCAGACAAAGAACCGCTCTGACGCTCTCATAGACGTATACAAGAAGCTCCGTCCGGGTGAGCCTCCTACGGTGGAAAGTGCGGTCAGCCACCTCAACAACCTCTTCTTTGAGGCAAAGAGATATGACCTCTGCCGTTTCGGACGCTACAAGTACAACAAGAAGCTGGGCATAGCTTCACGTCTTTCGGGAAGAACTCTCGCACAGCCCATCGTAAGCGAGATGACAGGTGAGATACTCGCGGACGCAGGCGAGACACTCACATATGACAAGGCTTGTGAGATCGAGCAGGCAGGCGTTTACAGCGCTTTCGTAAACGTCGAGTCGAAGGAATACTATACCGACGAGCGCGGAGAGACTTCAGTCCGCATGGTAGAGAAGACCGTAAAGGTCATCGGCAACGGTATGGTGGATATCAAGGGCTATGTTGACTTTGACGCCGAGAAGTACGGAATCAACGAGAAGGTATCCTTCAATGTGCTGAAGGACATCATCGACAACGCTGCCGACGCTGACGAGCTTGAGGAGACAATCAAGAAGAAGGCTGACGAGCTCTCACCCAAGTATATCACACTTGACGATATCAGAGCTTCCATAAGCTATTTCCTCAATCTCTGCGAGGGCGTAGGTACTGTTGACGATATCGACCACCTCGGAAACAGACGTATCCGTTCCGTAGGTGAGCTTCTCCAGAACCAGTTCCGTATCGGTTATACACGTATGGAGCGCGGTATCCGCGAGAGAATGAACCTCCAGACTCAGGACGTGAATACCCTCACTCCACAGACACTTATCAATATAAGACCTATTTCTTCAGCTATGAAGGAATTCTTCTGTTCCTCACCTCTGTCACAGTTCATGGATCAGAACAATCCTCTTGCTGAGCTTACACATAAAAGACGTCTTTCAGCCCTTGGTCCCGGAGGTCTTTCAAGAGACCGTGCCGGATTCGAGGTACGTGACGTTCACTACAGCCACTACGGAAGAATGTGTCCTATCGAGACTCCTGAAGGTCCTAACATCGGACTTATCTCCTACCTCGCAACATTCGCAAGGATAAACGAGTACGGCTTCATTGAGGCTCCCTACAGAAAGGTAGACAAGAATACCGGCGTTGTAACCAACGAGGTAGTATACATGACTGCCGATATGGAGGACAACTTTGTAGTTGCTCAGGCAAACGAGCCTCTCACAGAGGACAACAAGCTTGCAAGACCACGTGTAAACGCGCGTTTCCGTGAGCAGATCCTTGAGTGTGAGCGCGAAAAGGTAGACTACATGGACGTTTCGCCTAAGATGGTCGTATCAGTAGCTACCTCAATGATCCCATTCCTTGAGAACGATGACGCTAACCGTGCCCTCATGGGCTCGAACATGCAGCGTCAGGCTGTTCCGCTCCTCAAGACAGAGCGCCCCTTCGTCGGTACAGGTATGGAGTACAAGGCTGCTGTTGACTCTGGCGTATGTGTTGTTTCCGATTACGACGGAAAGGTCACCTACGTTGACGCAGACAAGATCACTATGGTGGATACGGACGGCGTTGAGCACAAGTACGAGCTCATTAAGTTCAAGCGCTCCAACCAGGGTACCTGCGTGAACCAGAGACCTATAGTCACAGCGGGAGAGGAAGTAAAGAAGGGACAGGTGCTCGCAGACGGTCCCGCTACCGCTGACGGAGAGATCTCCCTCGGCAAGAACGCCCTCATCGGCTTCATGACATGGGAAGGCTACAACTACGAGGACGCCGTACTTCTTAACGAGCGCCTTGTAAGAGAAGATGTATTCACATCAGTTCATATAGAAGAATACGAGATCGAGTGCCGCGACACCAAGCTCGGACCTGAGGAGATCACACGTGATATCCCCAACGTAGGTGACGACGCTCTCGCAAACCTCGATGAAAACGGTATCATCCGCATCGGTTCCGAGGTAAACTCCGGCGATATCCTCGTCGGCAAGGTAACGCCAAAGGGCGAGACCGAGCTTACCGCAGAGGAAAGACTTCTCCGCGCTATCTTCGGCGAGAAGGCAAGAGAGGTGCGTGATAACTCACTGAAGGTTCCTCACGGCGAATCGGGCGTTATCGTTGATGTAAAGGTATTCACAAGAGATAACTGCGACGAGCTCTCGGCAGGCGTAAATATGCGTGTTATCTGCTATATCGCTCAGAAGCGCAAGATCACTGTCGGCGATAAGATGGCAGGCCGTCACGGTAACAAGGGCGTTGTTTCACGTATACTCCCTGAGGAGGATATGCCTTTCCTCCCGGACGGTACTCCCCTCGATATCGTGCTGAACCCCCTCGGCGTTCCTTCACGAATGAATATCGGACAGGTCCTTGAAGTACACCTCGGTATGGCTTGTAAGGCACTGGGATGGCACATCATGACTCCTGTATTCGACGGCGCTCACGAGGACGATATACGTGAATGCTTCAGTATGGCAAATGAACACGCCAAGGAGCACAAGGACGATATGTTCGAGCTCAAGGCTATGGATAAAGTTATCAACCCCAATGCTCTGGAATTCACAGAGGATTGTAAATTTACTCTTTACGACGGACGTACAGGTGAAAAGTTCGATAACCGTGTAACTGTGGGCTATATGTACTACCTCAAGCTCCACCACCTTGTTGACGATAAGATACACGCACGTTCTGTCGGTCCTTACGCTCTCGTTACACAGCAGCCTCTGGGCGGTAAAGCTCAGTTCGGCGGTCAGCGTTTCGGAGAGATGGAAGTCTGGGCTCTCGAAGCTTACGGTGCTGCATACACCCTCCAGGAGATCCTTACTGTCAAGTCAGACGATACTATCGGACGTGTCAATACCTACGAGGCTATCGTCAAGGGACAGAACGTACCTACTCCGGGTATCCCTGAGTCCTTCAAGGTACTTATCAAGGAAATGCAGTCACTTTGTCTTGACGTTAAGGTCCTTGACGAAAATCAGGAGGAGATCGATCTCACTCAGAGCTTTGACGATGACGATCCGATGCCTTCACGTTCCTACGACGATGAGGATACTCTTGACAATTCAGATTTCTCTGAGAGTGACCTCGGCGACGCGGGCTTCGGTGTTGAAGGTGAGGACGAGGACGGCGAAGACGGCGTTCTTGATCTTCTCGGCGGAGACGACGACTTCAACTTCGACGAGGACGACGATATGGACCTCGATTCCGACGATACGGACGTTCTTGATCTGGACGACGACAATGAGGAATTCGATTTCGACAGCGAGGACTAATCAAAGGCAAACGAACCAAGAATCGCGGATACGGATAATGAACAGCTGCGTTTCCGCTGCGGCGGAACGCAGACTATGATCCCGGATTCAGAATTCCGAATTATATATTAGGAGGTAGCAGTTTGGAATTTACAACTTTTGAATCGATAAAGATAGGTCTTGCTTCACCTGAACAGATCAGGAGCTGGTCTCACGGTGCGGTTGAAAGACCTGAAACAATAAATTACAGAACTCAGAAGCCTGAGCGTGACGGTCTTTTCTGCGAAAGGATATTCGGACCTACAAAGGACTGGGAGTGTCACTGCGGAAAATTCAAGAAGATACGCTTCAAGGGCAAGATTTGTGACCGCTGCGGTGTTGAGGTCACAAGAGCAAGAGTAAGAAGAGAGAGAATGGGTCACATCGAGCTTGCTGCTCCCGTTTCCCACATCTGGTACTTCAAGGGCACTCCCTCACGTATAGGACAGGTGCTGGAGGTATCCCAGAAGAGACTTGAAGAAGTCCTCTACTTCACAAAATATATAGTTACAGACCCCGGCAATACGGAGCTCATCAAGAAGCAGCTCCTCTCAGAGAAGGAGTACCTCTCCTACCTTGAAAAGTACGGCGACGACTTCAAGGCTGAGATGGGTGCTGAGGCTATAAGGAAGCTCCTCAACGAGTACGACCCTGCAAGATACGACACTCACAAGCAGAGACTTGTGGAAATGGGCAAGGTATCTCTCGGAGGTAAGAAGCTGGAGTGCTTCAACAAGCCTACAGAGTGCGAGTGCGAGGAGTGTCAGAAGTTCAGGGAGCTGGAGGATATCGACTGGAGAAACAACCTGGAGATCGTTGCGGACGACCTCAAGGCTGAGCTTGTAGGTCTCCCCGGCGGACAGAAGAAGGTAAAGCTTCTCAAGAGACTTCAGATCATCGAGGCATTCCGCCTCTCCGGCAACAAGCCTGAGTGGATGATACTCAGCGTAGTTCCGGTAATACCTCCGGATATCCGTCCTATGATAATGCTGGACGGCGGACGCTACGCTACATCAGACCTTAATGATCTCTACAGAAGAGTTATCAACAGAAACAACCGTCTGAAGAGAATGCTGGAGCTTGACGCTCCCGACATCATCGTAAGGAACGAGAAGCGTATGCTTCAGGAAGCTGTTGACGCTCTCATAGACAACGGCAGACACGGCAGACCCGTTACAGGTCCCAGCAACCGTGCTCTCAAATCCCTTTCCGATATGCTCAAGGGTAAGCAGGGACGCTTCCGTCAGAACCTTCTCGGTAAGCGTGTTGACTACTCAGGACGTTCGGTTATCGTTGTAGGACCTGAGCTGAAAATGTATCAGTGCGGTCTTCCTAAGGAAATGGCACTGGAGCTCTTCAAGCCCTTCGTACTGAAGAGACTCGTTGACAAAAAGGCTATAGCCAATATAAAGAGCGCGAGAAAGCTCATCGACCGTGCCGACAATAAGGTATGGGACGCTCTCGAGGACGTTATCAAGGATCACCCCGTTATGCTGAACCGTGCTCCTACGCTTCACAGACTTGGTATCCAGGCATTCGAGCCTATTCTCGTTGAGGGTCGTGCTATCAAGCTCCACCCCCTCGTATGCTCTGCCTTCAACGCTGACTTTGACGGCGACCAGATGGCTGTACACCTTCCTCTTTCCGCAGAGGCTCAGGCTGAGGCAAGATTCCTTATGCTTGCCGCAAACAACCTGCTGAAGCCTTCAGACGGTAAGCCTGTTGCCGTTCCTTCACAGGATATGGTACTCGGTTCATACTATCTGACAATGGATAAGCCCGGCGAACCCGGCGAGGGCAAGGTGTTCCGCGACGTGAACGAGGCTCTCATGGCTTACAACGAGCATGATGTATCTCTCCACGCGAACATCAAGGTAAAGATAACAAAGGATATCGGCGACAAGAAGGTATCCAAGGTCATCGACGCTACAGTCGGCAGACTTATCTTCAACGAGAATATCCCTCAGAACCTCGGATACGTTGACAGAACCAACTCCGACAAGCAGTTTGATCTTGAGGTTGCTTTCCTTGTAGGAAAGAAGCAGCTCTCAGACATCATCGAGCGCTGCATAAAGATACACGGCACAACAACTACCTCCGAGGTACTTGACCGTATCAAGGCTCTCGGTTACAAATATTCAACAAGAGCAGCTCTTACTGTTGCTGTTTGTGACGCTTCTATCCCGCCGCAGAAGAAAACTATTCTTGCTGAGGCAGACGCGGAGGTCGCTGAGATCACAAGCGAGTATGAGTACGGCTATATCTCCGCACAGGAGAAGTCCAAGAAGATCATTGCTCTCTGGACTGATACGAATGACAGAGTTACCGCTGCGCTGAAGGCAAACTTCGACCGCTACAATCCGATCTGGATGATGGCTGATTCCGGTGCCCGTGGTTCTATCTCACAGATCCGTCAGCTTGCAGGTATGCGTGGACTTATCGCTAATACCTCCGGCGGCGTTATCGAGATCCCGATCAGAGCTAACTACCGTGAAGGACTTAATATCCTCGAATACTTCGTTGCTTCACGTGGTGCGAGAAAGGGTCTTGCTGATACCGCTCTCCGTACCGCTGACTCAGGTTACCTTACACGTCGTCTTGTTGACGTTTCTCAGGACGTTATCATACGTGAGGAGGACTGCGGAACTACAGAGGGTATCGAGGTATTTGAGATAAAGAACGGCAACGAAGTAGTTGAACCGTTTGAAGAGCGTCTTGTCGGAAGATTTCTTGCCGAGGACCTCCGCGACGAGTCAGGCGAGCTCATAGTATCCCGCAACAAGCTCATAAACGACGCGGACGCAAAGAAGATAATCGAAACAGGTATCGAAAGGATCAAGATCCGTTCAGTTCTTACCTGTAAGTCAAGAACAGGCGTATGCGCTAAGTGCTACGGAGCTAACCTTGCAAACAACAATATGGTATCAGTCGGTGAAGCTGTTGGTATCATCGCAGCTCAGTCCATCGGTGAGCCAGGTACACAGCTTACCATGAGAACCTTCCATACCGGCGGTGTTGCTTCTGCCGACGCGGAAGATATCACACAGGGTCTTCCTCGTGTTGAGGAACTCTTCGAGAGCAGACGTCCGAAGGGTGCCGCTATCCTTTCAAGACTTTCAGGAAAGATACACATTGAAGAGATCAAGACTACAAGAAATATCATTGTTACCAACGATGAGACAGGCGAGTCTGAAAGCTATATGATACCGTACAACCTCAAGATCAGAGTTCAGGAGAACGAAGAGATCGAAAAGGGAACACGTCTTACAGAAGGTAACATCTATCCTGCCGATATCCTTAATATCCTCGGAACACAGGCTGTTCAGAACTACATCATCAATGAAGTTCAGAAGGTTTACCGTTTACAGGGTGTTGATATCAACGATAAGCATATCGAAGTTATAGTTCGTCAGATGCTCCGCAAGATCAAGGTGGAGGAGACAGGCAGCAGCTATCTGCTTCCCGGTACTCTCGTTGACAGCAAGGAGATCGACGCTATCAATGAAGAGCTGCAGGCTCGTATCGACGCAGGCGAGGACGATGTACA
>JAEEGJ010004494.1_pt1 | contig 46961 bp, 40 predicted proteins | sample 8958761 | NCBI WGS metagenome assembly JAEEGJ01 (sample SAMN16246546, study PRJNA631951) | gut metagenome | biome: gut microbiome; feature: rumen; material: RS-attached | host: Bos | place: Iran: Karaj | collected 2018-10
AAATGTTTTCGGTAATGACTTTATAAGCGAGATCACGGATATCTTATCAGCAGATTTATATGCGCTCGCTTCCGCGTGATTGAGTTTAAGGAAAATATCCCATATTATCTTGTAGCTGATAAATGCGGTCAGCATTGAGACAGCAGAACAGCCCATGAATTTTATTATCTTCCTGTTGTCGGCTTCATTTTGCAGATACCATAATACAAGAACAAGAATAAAGACACAGGCGCAGCCTATATTCATCTGATAACAGCCCAGCGAAAGCGTGAACAAAACTGTTGATATGATAAGCGATCTGACAGAACATTCCCTGAGCTGCCATATTCCCAGTACCGCAAAAAGATACGCAAACGCAAAGGTCGGAGACATATAACGATATGACAAAAACGAACATACCGCAGTATTTACCACACTTATAAGAACAACGATATATCCCCTGAACGAGTCTTTCAGCCCGAAAATATACGCCACAATGATGCCGCCGCATACATGACAGGCTAACGAAAACATTGATGTAAAGGGTTCGGGGGAATAATTCTCCCTCAATCTTCCTATAGTAGGCCAGAACCACCTTCCTATAGAGATCACCCACTGATATCCGATATCGTATGAGCCCTTCCAGAGTCCGTCATATGTATTCGTCAGCTCGTTTGATATCAGTACGATATAGGCAAGTGTGCATAATATCCAGTTTACCGCAAAAAAACGCGCCAACCGCTTTATGTCATATTTCTTTTCATTAAGCAAAGTACATCCCCCGTTTGCATACCAACGTTAAACATATTATACATCAAATCCTCAGGCCCTGTCAATGCTTCATCACTGCGTTTCTTTTTTTCATGATTCTCACATTGTTTTACTGAGAGAATCACGCAAAAGATACGTCTAAGAAGTAGATGCCTGTTTTTTATACGGCAAGATAAAATTTCTATTGCAAAGCGCGGAGTTTTGTAGTATAATAGAAAATAGTATTATAATCGGGTACTATGGCTTTTACCACCCGAAACAAAAGGAGGAACAAAATTGGCTAAGTCAACAGCTACGGGTACGAAGACTGCTTCGTCCTCATCCCGCAACAAGATCGGCAGCACCAGACCTGCTATCACTGCCGCAGACATCATAGCCGAGAAAAAGGGACAGAAGTTCAAGCCGCTTTATTATGTCATCGCTTTTCTTGTACCTTTTCTTCTGACATTCGTGTCATACATCTGCTTTGATGTTTACCCATTCGGCGAACGTTCCGTACTGACGCTCGACCTTAACGGTCAGTACATCTACTACTTTGAAGCATTGAGAAATGCTTTCTGGGGCGACGGAAGTATTTTCTACAACTGGAGCCGAAACCTTTCGGGCGGCTTCATGGGTATCATAGGATACTACCTCGCAAGTCCGTTCACCTTCATCGTCATGCTGCTTCCGAGAAAAATGATAATCGAAAGCGTCATGATAATGCAGATGGTAAAGGTAGGTGCGGCAGGTCTTACATTCTGCATCTATGCACAGAAGTCAAAGAGACTCAAACCGCTCCAGTCTGTATTGTTTTCAACAATGTATTCTATGATGGCATATGTCGTTATCCAGCTCATCGACCCCATGTGGATCGACGGACCTATATTCCTGCCACTCATAATCCTCGGCGTGGAATATCTCATTGATGACGGCAGAAAGCTGAATTACATCATACCTACAGCTATAATGTTCGTGGCAAACTTCTATATTGGCTTCATGATAGCCATATTTATCGCCATTTACTTCGTTTATTACCTGTTCTTCGGTACTAAGCGGAAATTCAAGAGCATAGAGGAATACGCAAAGACCATAGGTATTATGGGCGTTTCCACCGTGGTAGTCCTGCTTTGCAGTATGTTCATGATACTGCCTGTCTACAATGCCCTTGCACTTGGTAAGTTCGACTTCTCTGTTCCTGATTACAGCTACAGGGCTATGTTCAATCCTATCGAGCTCGTTCCTTGTCTGCTCCCGAACCAGTATTACTCAGTTAACGTTGACGAGGGAACCCGCTTCTACGGCAGACCTGAGATATACTGCGGTGTGCTCACATTCGTTCTTCTCCCATTGTTCTTCATGAACAAGAAGATAAAGACCAACAACAAGATAGGCTACGGTCTTATGACCTTTGCCCTCCTGTTCAGTATGTATGTAAAGCCTATCAATATGATGTGGCACGGCGGTCAGGATCCTAACTGGCTCCCATACAGATACTCATTCCTGCTCTCATTCGTTCTCGTATCAATGGCAGCAGAGGTGTTCTCAAAGCTTGACGGCTATAAGCTATCACCGCTGAGTGTAGGCTCATCGGCAGCAGTTATCGGTATACTGACGGCGATATTCTGCAAGATGATGAAGTCCTTCAACTATAACGAGAGCAAATACAAGTATGTTGCTATTCTTCCTTACAAAGCCAATATGGAGCGCGGCTCTGAGAGCTGGGAAGAAACATGGCTGGGCACTATCGCTTTCGGTATGATACTCGCAGGCATCTACCTTGCAGGCGTTTATCTGTACAGCCACTCCAAGACCAAAAAGGCTAAAAGTGCTATATCCGTTGTAATGGCACTGTTCATATTCTTTGAGACAGGCTATAACTGCTATGACTCGTTCAGAAAGATATTCAAGGAAGTCGGCAACTCCGACAAGAGCACATACACCGAGATACTTTCCGCTCCCGATGTTGTAAAGGAGCTCCAAAACTACGACAACGGCTTCTACCGCGCTGAAAAGACATATTCACGTATGGTAAACGACGACCTCGCTTACGGTCTCAAGGGTATTTCACACTCAAGCTCGGTAATGAATGCAAGAGCTATCACTTTCATTGAGGCTATGGGTTATTTCACTCAGAGCTTCGAGTCAAAATATGAGGGCTGCAACCCTGTTGCCGATTCTATCCTCGGCTTCAAGTATATCCTTGATGACCCTGCAAGAAGCAGCGGCAGCACACAGATGCTGGATCACTCCTACGTCAAGCGTTTCTCCACCTCATACACAAAGGATAAAGATGTCCCTGCAACAGTTGACATCTACGAAAATCCAAACGCGCTGAATATCGGTTACATGGCTAACGAGGATATCCTGAGACTTTCAGGTCTCGGCAACGATAACCCATTCAACAGCCTTAACAACTTCCTCAGCTCAATGACAGGAAATACTACCGATTACACAGCTGTTCCGCTTGTTCCAAAGCAGTATTATGTTCCTTTCGATTGTACTGTAAAATACGATGATACAAAGGTATATCTCCACGATTACAATAACAACGGCACTCTTCACGACTGCTACGAAGCATTCGCAGGCGTTGACGACGCTGTTGTAAACGTTGATGTTACTGTTCCTAAGGACGGAAACATCTATATGCACCTCGGCTCTGAAATGAGAAAGACCTGTAACGTATGGGTAGCTGTAAAGGGCGAGGACGGTGTATACAGAGGTCAGAAGACAGGTACGGAAGCTTATGACGGCTATGGCACATACTTCAACACCAACTCTTCACCTATCGTAAGAATGGGTCCGTTCAATGCAGGCGATGAAGTCGAGATAAGACTTACTATCCCGCCTACAGACGGCAGATACACAGGAAGCAACGAGTACATCATGGTAAGAAAGAACCAGGGCTTCAACTTCTATTACCTTGATGAAGATGCTTTCGCTGAAGATATCAACAAGCTCAAGGAGCGTCAGTGGAATCTCGATATGAGCAAGACTACAGACCGCTACCTTGTAGGTGATGTTGATGCTCAGGAAGGCGAGATACTCATGACAACTATCCCTTACGAGCCGGGCTGGAAGGTAGAGATCGACGGCGAGGCTGCTGAGAACTTCATTACAGAGACAAAGCCTGAGGGCTCTGACAAGACAGTGCTCGTAAACGACAGCAAGTCTGCTGAGGCAGGTGCAAAGGGCGAAGTACTCGTTCTCGGTACTCTGATAGGCATACGTCTCCCCGCAGGTCACCACACTGTTTCAATGAAGTATACTCCTCCCGGATTTAACTTCGGTATATTCACACTTATACTCGGTATAGCTATTCTCGTACTCTTCTTTATGTATGACAAGAAGCACAACAAGGTGCTCCTCGAAGTACAGAAGGCTAAAGAGATAATCAAGAGCGGCAAGGCTGACGAATACCTTGCTGAGATAGCTGCTCAGGAAAAGGCTGCAAAGAAAAAAGGCAAGAAAAAATCACAGCTGATAAAATCAAAGGGAGCTATCGCCGAAGAGTCACTCAAAAAGGCTAAGGACAAAGCCGAGGACATCGCTGAGGACGCAAAAGATGCCGCAGATGATGTCAAGGAAAAAGCAGAGTCTATATCAAAAGATGCTTTAAAAGCTATCGAGGACGCTGTTGAAGTGACTGCCGCAGAGATGAAAAACGCTGAAGAAACAGCAGAAGATGCAGTTGAAGAAGCTGTTGAAGATGCTGTCGAGGAAGCTGAAGAGACTGCACAAAATGTAACAGAGACCGTAAAGGAAGCTGTTAAAAAGCCAGCTCAGAATTCTGCAAACAACAAAAACAAGAAAAAGAAGAAGTAATTTCATGTCCCCGCCAATGTGCGGGGACTTTCTTTTTTTCTTTAACGCACTTGTGATACATGGTAAAATGAGAACTAATTTATTAACTATATGTTACATAGTAAAATACTTTATCACATTATTTAATTTCTTTTTCTTATCATGTGAAATGTTATATCAAAATAAAAAATTAGAAATAATCATTTCACGGTATATAGCTTCTCTCTGGACAATTGTACTAAAATAACAAATCAGAATTCTATATAACATATTATGTATTTTGCACAAATCCACTTGACTTTATTCTACACATATGATAAAATTTAGTTGTAAAGTTAGATTGAAGCTTTTTGCACTGAGCTTCGATCGAATAAACCAAATATCATTTTTATATCATTAAGGAGGAAAACATAATGTTTATTGAAAAGAACGTTAAACGTTTGGTCAGCATTTCTGCTGCCGCAGCTTGCCTCTTCACTTCAATCAACGTAGCTCCTATCGGAGATGCTGATGCTGCAAACACAATGACAGCTTTCCAGATCACACAGAATATGAAGGTGGGCTGGAACTTAGGTAACACTCTCGACGCTTATGCTCAGGACGAGAACGGCAATCCTCTCACAACATACGGTCTTGATTCAGAGACCTGCTGGGGCTGCCCAAAGGCAAACGAGACTCTCTTCAAGGCTCTCAAGGCAAAGGGATTCAATACAGTCCGTATCCCTACAACATGGTTCCAGCACCTTGACTCAAACAACAACGTTGACCCTGCATGGATGGCAAGAGTTCACGAGGTAGTTGACTACGCTTACAAGAACGGTATGTACGTTATCCTCAACATTCACCACGAGGAGGGCTGGATCAACAGACCTGATCTTGCTACAGCTTATGACGATATCAAGCCAAGACTCTTGAAGCTCTGGGAGCAGATCGCTACAGAATTCAAGGATTATGACCAGCATCTCATATTTGAGTGCATGAACGAGCCCCGTGCTAAGGGTACAGACTGGGAATGGTGGTATGCAAAACCTGTTGCTGAGGCTGACGTTATCAACAAGCTGGAGGCAGACTTCGTTAAGCTCATCAGAGGCATGGACGGTCCTTACGCTAAGACCCGTCTCCTTATGCTCCCGGGTTATGTAGCAAGCTCAGACAAGACCTTCCTCAACCAGATCGTTCTTCCTGAGAATGACGACTTCATCGCTGTTTCTATCCACGCTTACACACCTTATAATTTCACAATGAACACTGACGAAAAGACAGGTGCATATCACGATACATTTACAAAGGATTTCAGCAATGACCTTGCTTACAACCTCCAGAACTTCCGCGATATGTTCATCAATAAGGACGTTCCTGTAGTTATCGGTGAGATGGGTACATCTAACTTCGGCAACACACAGGCTCGTGTAGACTGGACAACTCAGTACTTCACAACAACTAAGAAGTATGGTATCCCATGCGTTCTCTGGGACAACAACATCGAGTCAAATCCAAAGGCTCCCGGTGAGTGCCACGGCTATATCAACCGTGAGACAGGCGAATGGTATTCTTCAAGTCTCTCAATCATCAACAAGATGATGGAGATCATGAACGATGATTCTATCGTTTGGGGCAGCGAAGGCAAGATGCCTACTTACGATCATCAGGATCTCTCAACAGGTAAGGTATTCCTCGAAAATACAGAGATCGACGTAGCTCTCGAAAAGACATACGGCAACTCAACTCCTGGTAAGGAGATCTCATGGAACGACCTCAAGGGCAAGGAAGTTGCTATCAAGTACACAGGCGATCAGCCTATCCTCGCTGTTTCAGACAAGGATTACAAGGGCTGGTCAGAAATGGCAGCTTACACAGTTGACGAGGCAAACGGCATCGCTTACTACCTCGTTGATACACAGGTACCTGCTGCTTACGCAGGCGACCTTTCAACTATCAACCATATGCAGGCAAGAACACCTGGTAAGACAAACATCGAGAAGATAGTTATCCTCGATGCTCCTGATGTACAGATCGACGTTCCTGTTAGCAAGACAAAGAAGTATACTGTTGACTTCAAACACGATTTGACAGCTTCTCAGTTTGTTCTCACATTCAAGGGCGAACCAAACACAGACACTAACGGCTGCGTAGGCTTCAACGGCGACGGCTGGGAGCAGGTTGAGTGGGAAGGCAAGACAGATGCTAACGGTGACCTCCAGGTTATCCTTCCAATCTCAAGCTTCCCTGATGATCTCCAGTCAGCTGAGGTTCAGATCTGGTATCAGCCTGAACTCGTTGATATGGTAAGTGCTAAATTCGCTTCACAGGCAGTTACACAGCCAGTAACTACAACATCTACAACTACTACAACAACCACAACTACTACAACAGTTACATCTACAACTACTACAAGTGCAACAACTACTGTTACTGAAACAACAACAGTAAGCACACCTAACACAAAGAGCACAGGCAACGGCGATGCTAACCAGGACGGCGGAGTTGACATGGGCGACGTAGTTCTCATCATGCAGTCTCTCGCAAATCCTAACAAGTATCAGCTCAACGGCAAGGGTGCTGAGGCAGCTGACGTTTACGGCAACGACGGCGTTACTGTAAAGGACGCTCAGGTTATCCAGCTCTTCCTTCTCCACAAGATCAATACACTTCCTGTTGCTGAAGGTACAGTTGTAGACTAATTCTTAATTCAGTTCTCATATACCTCTAAAATGCAGCTGCATCACGCAGCTGCATTTTTTATGCTCTGATTTAATAATTTCTTGCACTTATTCAATTATAAAATAATATTAACATTTGTTACCTATTGACAAAACAATATGAACTGTTATATAATTATAACGGTATCGCTGTACATATAAAAAGAAATAACGATACTATTGGGATAAAAAATATAACAAAAGCAGAGATATAAATATGCTTTATAATATGCAATTAATGCTCTATTGTAGAAAAAAGGAAGACAACTAAATATGCTTACTGATTACCATTGTCATATTCTGCCTGGCATGGACGACGGTGCGCCCGATGCGGATACCGCTCTGGACATGATAGACATGATGAAGGAGCAAGGCGTTGAAAGGATCATCGCTACTCCTCATTTTTATGCGCATGAGGAACGTTCACTGACAGAATATCTTTTAAGGCGTGAGGACGCCTTTGACAGTATTGCCGATTATACTGCAATACCTAATATGCTTCTTGGCGCAGAAGTCGCCATAGAACACGGAATATCGAAAATTCCCGGGATACAGCAGCTTGCTATCGAGGACTCAGACATGATACTTCTTGAGCTGCCTTTCCGAGATTATGAGGATTGGATGTCTGAGGAGATAAACGCTATATCTTCAGAGTACGGGCTGAAAGTAGTGCTTGCTCACATACACCGATACCTCACATATTATTCGCCCGAAAATTTTGAGAAAATACTCAAGACCGACGCTATTTTTCAGTTTAATAACGATGCATTCTTATTACAGAGAGAAAGAGACTTGTTAAAACGGCTGGTAAAAGAGAAAAAGACAATTATTTTCGGAAGCGATGCACATAATACGGACACGAGATGTCCGAACTGGGATGTTTGTTTGGAGGTATGTGACCCCGATGTACTTGAAGCGTCAAATTCTCTTCTGAAAGTAACAGAGGAACAGCTTCGTGTCATGGCTCCGCCAGAGATCGGAGAACAAGGGGCATAATTTTAATGGCTTTATTTATGAGCTAATGGGGGAAAAGTATGAAAAATCTATTAGAAAAGTTTAGTTTCCGCAGAGTAATTCTTGCTCTTGCAGATGCATTCATCATCATGTCATCTGCTCTTATCGCAAATTTTATTCTTTCGTTCCTTAATTCGGAGATATCACGCTCCGATATGCTTATGAGCTTTGTCGTCAGCTCTGTCACCTGTTGCGGCTCGCTGTTTATATTCGGAGCTTACAGCAAGCTCTGGAGATTTTTCCATAAACGTGATTATCTGTCATGCGCCTACGGAGTCATCGGCGGTATCATTATCGCCTGTGGATTCATTTATATCATCAGAAAAAACGTAAACATCAATTATGCCTGCGTTCACGGTCTGATATCTCTTATCGGCGTGTGCCTTTTCAGATTTCTCTTCAAGGAGACCTTTGTCACTTTCTCGGACTCTGTCACCGAAAACGGCAAAAAACGTACTATGATAGTGGGCGGCGGTCAGACCTGCCGAATGATACTTACCGAGATAAAAAATGCTACCGAATCCTCTTTCACAGATGACAAGGTAAGCGCAGTATACGATCCTGTATGTATCATCGACGACGACAGATCAAAGATAGGTTCGGAAATACTCGGCGTTACTGTTGTAGGTACTACAAATGAGATAATCAAATTCGTGGATCAGCAGCACATCGAGCAGATAATCTTTGCTATCCCCTCCTGCCTTGAGGACGAGAGAAAGCGTATCCTCGATATATGTTCGTGTACAAAGCTCCCAGTTAAGGTAGTGCCTTTCATAGGCAATCTTATCTTTGACAACGGAAACACTCCTATCCTCACTCAGATGCGCGACATCAAGGTCGAGGATCTTCTTGGACGCTCTCCTATAAAATTCGACAACGAGGAGATACGTCACTTCATCTACGGAAAAGTATGTATGGTAACAGGCGGAGGCGGTTCTATCGGCTCTGAGCTTGTCCGCCAGATCGCAAAATACGGTCCTCAGCAGATAATCATTGTGGATATCTACGAGAATAACGCTTACGCTATCCAGCAGGAGCTTGTCATGGACTACGGCGACAGCCTTAATCTTACCGTTCTAATCGCTTCCGTAAGAGACTATTACCGCATGAACCGCATATTTGAAAAGTACAAGCCCGATATCGTATTCCATGCGGCTGCTCACAAACACGTTCCTCTTATGGAAAATTCTCCTATGGAGGCTATCAAAAACAACGTTATAGGTACTTTCAACACCGCTTCGCTGGCACAGTTCCACAAGGTCAAGAAATTCGTTATGGTATCCACCGACAAGGCTGTTAATCCTACGAATGTTATGGGAGCTTCAAAACGCTGCTGCGAAATGATAATACAGTACCTCTCACAGCAGAGAGACTGCTATACCGAGTTCGTAACAACACGTTTCGGTAACGTTCTCGGCTCTAACGGCTCTGTAATACCGCTCTTCAAAAAGCAGATAGAGCAGGGCAAGCCTGTTACCGTAACTCACCCCGATGTCATAAGATACTTTATGACAATACCCGAGGCTGTAAGCCTCGTCCTCGAAGCCGCTGCAATAGCTCACGGCGGAGAGATATTCGTGCTTGATATGGGACAGCCTGTTCATATCGTAAAACTGGCTGAAAACCTTATACGTATGTACGGAAAAGAACCGTATAAAGACGTTGAGATAAAGTTCACAGGTCTCCGTCCGGGCGAAAAGCTCCGCGAAGAGCTCCTCATGAACGAGGAGGGACTCAGAAAGACCTCAAACGAGCTTATCTTTATCGGTCAGCAGATAGAGCTTGACGGCGAAGAATTCATCAAAAAGCTCAGAAGGCTGCGAAATGCTGCTAACGAAAACCTCTGTGACCTTGTAGTTGAACAGCTCCATGAGATAGTTCCTACCTTTATTACTCCCGAGGAGTTCAACAGAGCCGAGATAATCAAGCACAGCAAAACAGAATTTGTCGAAAATGTAAGGGACTGACTTCAGTCCCTTTACTATTGCCATAAAGGAGAAGCAATATGATATACAGGACACCCGAATATTGCAGGGATTTCCGCTGTATCGCAGGAAAATGTAAAGACAGCTGCTGCAAGGGCTGGGAAATAGATATCGACACCGATACCGTGCGATATTACGAAAGTGTAGGCGGAGAATTCGGCAAAAGACTCAGAGACAATATCCGTGACGGCTGTTTCGTACTCACGGAAGATGAACGCTGCCCCTTTCTCAATGCTAAGGGGCTCTGCGATATATACACCGAGCTTGGCGAGGACAAGCTGTGCCGCATATGCTCCGATCACCCACGTTACTTCGAGTGGTTCGAGGGACTCAAAGAGGGCGGCGTAGGGCTGTGCTGCGAAGCCGCTGCGGAGCTTATACTGTCCCGTCCGTTCGAGCTTTCGGAGACCGATACCCCCTACGAAGAAGCCGCAGGCGGCTACGACGATGAGCTTTTCGAGCTTATATTATCCGCAAGAAGCGATATGTTCCGTGTCCTCAGTGATGAGACTGTCCCCCTTGCCGATGCAATTTCGGATATCCTCGATATCGCCGCCGATACACAGGAAAGCATTGATATGCCATTCCCCGATAACGATACAGTAGCCTGCTCCCATGATCTTAGCCGTATTTTCGGCTGTTTCAGCGAGCTTGAACCCATTGACGAAAACTGGCTGCCATACATAAAGGACTGCACCGAAAAGCTGAACTGTCTGCCTGAGCACGACAGCTCAGCTGACATATATCTCCGCAGGATAGCTCAGTACCTTATATTCCGCTACCTGCTGAAAAGTGTTTATGACGGAGAAATACTGGGGTATACCAAGTTTGCTGCAGTGAGCATCATCGTCATTAGCTCACTGTTCAGATATTCCGCACTGAAAGGGACTGTCCTTAACCTTTCGGAATATGCCGAAATAGCTAAGAATTACTCAAAAGAGACGGAATACTGCGAGGAAAACATGGAAAAGCTCCTTGAACTTTTCGCAGACGAGCCCTTTTTCAGTATATCGGCTCTGAAAGACCTGCTGTATAAAAGTCTTGGCGGAAATGTGGACAATATCTGAAATATCCGCCTTTAAATGCGAAAACTAAGTGAAATTCATTGAAATACTTGCAATATTATGATATAATGAATGTGAATTAACGGCTTTTGCCGCATAAATAATGAGAGGGTAATATTTATGTTTAACTGTAAAAAAACTGCCGCTTTTATCGCAGGTCTTATACTCTGCGCATCATCTGCGGCTTCACCTTTAGTCTCTTATGCAGTTATTGACGGTGCATCTGTTGAGGCAAATGACGGAGTCGAAGCTACAACTGCTGCTGCGGAAGAGGATTACAAGACCAGCGGCGATTTCAAGTATTCTCTTACTTCCGAGGGAAATATCTGTATCGAGGACTGCACCAGCACTGCGGAGTCTCTCGTTATACCCGATACTCTTGAAGGCAAAAAAGTAACAGAGCTTGGCAAGACTGCTCTTGGTAAAGACCACGAAAGCAATCCGTACACTTCCGTTACTATCCCTGCTTCCATTGAGTATATCTCCGCAGACAACCCTTTTATGTACTGCACAAAGCTCAAGGAGATAAAAGTAGACAGCGGTAATGCTGAGTATACTTCTGTTGAAGGAGTCCTCTTTACCAAGGACATGAAAACTCTGATATGCTATCCGTGGTGCAAGGAGGGCGACAGCTATACTATCCCCGAGGGAGTTACTACTCTCGGATTTGCTTCGTTCTACAGTGCAAAACTCACCACTCTGAATTTCCCGACTTCGCTTGAGATGATAGGTGCTTTCGCATTCGGCGACATGATATACCTTAAATCCGTGGATCTCAGTAAGACTATAATAAAGGCTCTCCCTAACTATGCATTCTCGAATTGCAGCACAATGGAAAATATTATTTTCCCTGACAGTCTTGAAGCTATCGGCGGCGGTGCTTTTTCAAGCTGTAGTCTCATAAAGGATATAGCTCTCCCAGAGTCGCTCACGTCTATCGGACAGTATGCCTTCGTGGATACAGGGCTCGATACTATAGTTATCCCCGATTCTGTGCAGGAGATCGGCTATTCCGCTTTCGGATACCGCTCATCGGAATACGGCGGTATCATACCTATGAACGATTTTACCTTAGTCGGTAAGATAGGCGGTGCAGCTTACAAATATTCTACAGACTCCGACAGCGACTACGACTATAAAAACAGCTTCACTTTCCTCACCCGTGAGGAATATACACAGGAGAAAGAGCTCCTGAACTTAGAAACTGTCAATTCAGGCGATTATACCTACGCTATCAAGAACAATACAACTCTGCTCATCTCATGCAGAGCTGCGGACAAGACCGTTACTGTACCCTCGGAAATAGACGGAAATACAATAACTGTCGTATACCCCGGCTGCTTCACACCTTGTCAGGCTGAGGAGATAATCCTGCCCGATACAGTCACTGAAATAAGAGAAAGTGCATTCCTGCAATGTCCAGAGCTCAAAACTCTCATTATCCCCGAAAGTGTAAAGAAAATAGGTCAGGCTGCCTTTGCTGAATGTGCAAAGCTTGAAACTATCGAGTTCAAGGGTGCTGAGACTATCGCAGAAGCTGTGTTCAGCGGCTGCGGCGCACTGAAAAAAGTAACAGCCGCAGGCTGTCTGAAGGACTGGCAGGACGATGAACCTTTCGTATACTGCCCGCTGCTTGAAGAAATAAACATCGGTGAGGGCGACGGAAATTACAGCTCTAACGACGGTATCCTCTACTCAAAGGACAAGACTTCACTTCTCTGCTACCCTGCAAATAAATCGGGCGACAGCTTCACTGTTCCCAACAGTGTAAAGGAGATAGGCATGTCTGCTTTCCTCAACAATAAGAACATCAAAAGCGTGAAAATGTCCAAAGTTGAGAAAATACTTGCATACGCATTTGAGGGCTGCTCAAATCTCAGCTCCGTTGAGGTCTCAGAAAAACTTAATACTATCGAAGCAGACGCATTTTATAACTGCACTTCACTGAAAAGCCTGAGACTTTACGAAAACCTCAAAACTATCGGCACTTGTGCATTCGGTTACTGCAAGGACCATTCTTCCGATGCTGAAACCGATACTGATACTGACACCGACTCGAAGGACTCCGAAACAGGCAATGACCTTCTCGTTGCAGGCTTCAAGCTCTATGCTCCCGAAAGCTCTAAGGCATATGAATACGCTAAAGAAAACGGCATTGAGGTCATTACAAATACAACAGAAATACTCGGAAAGAACATGGATACACGCTTCCTTTATACCCTAATCGGCATCATAAGCGCAGCTATCCTCACAGTCCTCGGCATACTCATCGGCAAGGGCGTAAAAAAGAAGAAGGCTGCTGCTGATAAAGCCAGAAGAAAAGAAAAGGCAGCCGAGCTCCGCAGCAAGAAGCAGGAGGAAGAAAAGGCTGACGAGGACGCAGATGACGATGATGAAGAATATGAGGACGATGAGGAGGAAGTATCCGATGAGGATTGATATAAAAAAGGCTGCCGCTTTATTTGTAGCAGGCTTTATGACATTATGCAGCGTACCGTTCAGTGCTGCTGCTGATAATTTACAGGGTGCAGGCGACGATCCGTTGACTGACGGTTCGTTTGTCTTTGAGCTCACAGACGACAATACTTACAAGATAACTCAGTGTACGGCTACTATCGTAGAATCCATACCTTCAATGAGAAACGGTACTGCTGTAACAGCTATCGGTGAGGGCGCATTTCTGAACTGTACTGCAATAACCTCACTTGATATCCCCGACTCTGTAACTACTATTGAACCAAGAGCCTTTTACGGCTGTGCATCGCTCAAAAACGTAAAACTGCCGAAAAAGCTGAAATCTCTCGGTGAATATGCATTCTTCTCGTGCAGTGCTCTCGAAAGCGTAAAGCTGCCTGATACACTTACGGAAGTTGCTCCGTTTACATTCGCACTTTGCGATAATCTTGAAAATGTAGAGCTTCCCGATACCATAACTTCATTCGGCGACTATGCATTTTATCAGTGCGGCAAGATAAGCTCATTCCGTCTGCCTGCTTCGCTTAAAGAAATAAACGACAACGCTATGGGCTGCTGGTTCTCAATAAATGATATTGATGCTTCCGCAACGAGCAATTTCATCTATGAGAACGAGATGCTAATGGATAAAGACAAGCACTTTATCTACCGTGCTTCAACTGAGATAAGCGGCGATGTAGTCATTCCCAACGGTGTAAACACTGTCAAAAGCGGTGCATTTTCCACCTGCGCCCAGATAACCAATCTGTTCCTGCCTAATTCGCTGGTATACATAGAAGACGAAGCGTTCAGGAACTGCTCATCTATCAAGAAAACTGACTTCGCAGAGGGCCTCAAAAGCATCGGATTTGGTGCATTTATGTTCGATATGGGACTTGAGACCGTAGACCTGCCGGCTTCTCTTGAACTTATTGACGAACTTGGTTTTGCTTATTGTATGAAGCTGAATAAGGTAGTGCTTACAGAGGGACTAAAGACCATAGGCAAGGAAGCGTTCCTCGGCTGTGAGGAGCTGAAACAGGTAAATATACCAAAGAGCGTAGCTCAGGTCGGTGAAGATGCTTTCGGTTTCACTTATGCAAACGAGCAGAAAACCAAGGTAAGCGGCTTCTCTATGAGCGTGTTCTCAAGCTCGGCAGCTGAAAAATACGCAAAGGCTAACAGTATAGAGTATACAGCCAAAGATGTAAATATTGCGAAGTTTGCTTTTATAGCTGCAATGGTAGGTATTATCATTGCCGTTATCGTATTCGCAATAGTCCTTATGAAGCGCAGCAAAAAAACAGCTCCCACAAGCGCAAGAAAGGCTGCAAAAGAAGCTGCTAAAAAGGTTAAGGAAGAAGCTGAGGAAAGAGAATACAAGAAGCTCATCGCCGATGAAAATGACGATGATGACGATGATGGCGATGAAGAGGACGACTCAGAAGAATATGATGATGACATTTCCGACGAGGACGATGACTCAGAAGAAGATGCCGAAGAAGAATAAATTGAAAATCATAGGGGCGGATAATATCCGCCCCTTTTATTTCGTAATTAAAGTCCCGTAAGCGATGTACGAGTATGGGCGCAGTGTCACGCTGCTTATTTCTTCTTGATTATGTCGTTTCTGGAGACTTGTTTCCTGTCGATATCCTTCAGAATAAAGCCTGCATTTGCGCCCTCAGAAACCGACTCGCACACTTTGCGGAACTGCTCTATACCAATAATAGTCGTTGGTGTGCCTGCGTTTCCATTGTGTACCAGCAGCACATTGTCACCCACAAAGAACACGCCGCCTGTTACAGTACCCGTAACTACCGTGCCTCTGCCTGTTATAGTAAAAACATCGGTAACAACAAACTCTGAATACGTACCCTCTGCAACTCCCGACTGCGGAGTATAATACGCCTCGTATTCGCGAAGCTCCTTTTCATCATCGGTCATAAAACCCGTATCAGAAGGTTCGCGGTTGAATATCTTGTCCTTGAGCTTATCCAGAAATCCCATGATCTTACCTCCATTTCATTGTCTGTTAGTTTTTTCGTTCTTCATCATTCTTTCCCATGCAGGCGACTTTGAACGCAGTTTTTCGGCTGATTTAGTGATAACTTCGAGGATATAGCTGATATCCTCATCTGTTATATCCTCCTCTATAGAAAGTCTCAGGGAGCTGTGAGCAGCTTCACTGCTGAGACCAATAGACATAAGTACGTGTGACGGGTCATTTGAGCCCGATGTACAGGCTGAACCCGATGAACCGCAGATACCGTTCAGGTCAAGCATGAGCAGGAGTGCTTCCCCGTCAATACCCTCAAAGGAGATATTGATATTCCCTGCAAGCCGCCTTTCCCTGTCGCCGTTAAGACGGGTATGCGGTATTTTGAGAAGCCCGTCAATAAGGCGGTCTCTCTTTGAAGCTGTTACAGCAGCTTTTTCTGCAATACTGCGCGTTGCAGCTTCTACGGCTGCTCCAAGACCTACGATAGCAGGCACATTTTCCGTACCTGCACGTTTTCCGCGCTCCTGACCGCCGCCGTGTATAAGATTAGGCAGAACTATACCCTTGCGGATATAAAGTGCGCCTATCCCTTTCTGAGCGTGTATCTTATGCCCCGAAACTGAAAGCATATCTATGACCTGCCTGTGTACGTCAATATCAACGTGTCCCACAGCCTGTACTGCGTCTGTGTGGAAAAGCACTCCCTTTTCCCTGCACAAAGCAGCTATCTCGCCAACTGGCTGGATAGTGCCTATCTCGTTATTTGCGTACATGACAGTAACAAGTGCAGTATCATCGCGTATAGCCTTTTTTACGTCCTCGGGGTCGATAAGCCCCTTGTCATTTACAGGGATATATGTTACTTCAAAGCCGCGGTCACTGAGATATCCGCAGGTGTGGAGCACAGAATGATGCTCGAAAACGGAAGTAACGATGTGCTTCTTACCCTTTTCAGTCATAAGCTCCGCAGCACCCTTTATAGCCCAGTTATTCGACTCTGACCCGCCGCTTGTAAAGAATATCTCTCTCGGCTCTGCACCTATTGACTTTGCCGCTTTTTCACGGGCTGTCTCAACAGCCTTCTGTGCGTCGCGTCCCAGCTTGTATATACTCGAAGCGTTGCCGTATGCCGTTGTGAAATAGGGCAGCATAGCGTTCAGGACTTCCTCCGAGACTGCCGTAGTCGCAGCATTATCTGCATAAACAAATCGCTTTTCCAAAGGATATTTCTCCTATTTCGAGTAAATATCGCGCTGTTCCACTGCAAGTCGGTCACAGCGTTCGTTTTCGGGGTGTCCTGCGTGTCCCTTTACCCAATTGAACGTAACGTCATGCTTTTCAAGGAGCGGCAGGAGCTGCTCCCACAGGTCAACGTTCAAAGCAGGCTTCTTGTCGGACTTTATCCAGCCCTTTTTCTTCCAGCCGTATACCCAGCCCTTAGTTACGCTGTCAACTACGTATTTGCTGTCGGTAGTAAGAATGACTTTGCATGGCTCTTTCAGAGCCGACAGTCCTGTGATGACACCGAGAAGTTCCATTCTGTTGTTGGTGGTGGCACTGTCGCCGCCAGAGAGCTCCTTTTCTATATTGCCGAAACGAAGCACTACACCGTATCCCCCGGGACCCGGATTGCCGCTGCAAGCACCGTCTGTGAATATCTCAACTGTTTTTATATGTCTCACCCCTGATTAAGTGATTAGTGGTTAGTTATTAGTAGGGGCGACGTAATCGCCGTCCTATCTTCTTAATATCATTTTACAATAAAATAAACATAAAATCAATAGGCAGTCCATAAGTAACACATCGCAAAGTTTGCTGCCGCTAACAATGAAAGAACGAAAAGGGCGGATAATATCCGCCCCTACATTGTTTTTTGCTGCGGACACCCAATGGGCGTCCCTACAATTATGAATTATGCATTATTAATTACGCATTAATAAGCCTTGCCCCAGTATACCATATACTTAGCAGGCTTGCCGCAGCATACGCACTTGTCGCTGATCTGCTCCTGCTCGAACGGGATACATCTTGAGCCAACGCCTGTCTTTTCCTTTACCTCGTCCTCGCAAGCTTCTTCGCCGCACCACATTGCCTTTACGAAGCCGTCGCCCTTTTCTTCAAGAGCATTTTTGATCTCGTCAAGAGTTGTGCAGGTATAAGTTCTGTTTGCACGGTTCTCGGCAGCCTTATTGAACATACCCTCGGGTATCTCCTTTTCGAGGAGTGCCTTTACATATACAGCAAGATCGCCGAGAGCTACTGTTTTCTTTTCGCCGCTGTAACGTACAGCTACGATGCACTGATTTTCCTCGATATCACGAGGTCCTATCTCGATACGAACAGGTACGCCCTTCATTTCGTACTCAGCAAACTTCCAGCCCGGTGAGTTCTCGCTGTCATCGACCTTGACTCTGATACCTGCGGCTTTGAGCTCATTGAGGAGCTCGTTTGCCTTGTCGAGAACGCCCTCCTTGTGCTGTGCGATAGGTACGATAACTGCCTGTATCGGAGCTACAGCAGGCGGAAGTACGAGACCGCTGTTGTCGCCGTGAGTCATGATAACTGCACCGATAAGACGAGTTGTTACGCCCCAGCTTGTCTGGTGAGGATTTACTCTCTTGTTTTCCTTGTCTGTATATTCAATGCCGAAAGCCTTTGCAAAGCCATCGCCGAAATAGTGTGAAGTACCAGCCTGTAAAGCCTTACCGTCATGCATAAGAGCTTCGATAGCGTATGTTGATACAGCTCCTGCGAACTTGTCGCTCTCTGTCTTTTTGCCCTTTACAACAGGCATAGCAAGTGACTTTTCACAGAAATCAGCATACACATTGAGCATACGCTCTGTCTCTTCAACAGCCTCCTCAGCTGTTGCGTGGATAGTATGACCTTCCTGCCACAGGAACTCTCTTGAGCGGAGGAAAGGACGTGTGGTCTTTTCCCAGCGAACAACGCTTACCCACTGGTTGTAGAGCTTAGGAAGATCGCGGTATGAATGAACTATATTAGCATAATGCTCACAGAAAAGAGTCTCGGAAGTAGGACGTACACAGAGTCTGTCCTCAAGCTTTTCGCTTCCGCCGTGAGTTACCCATGCAACCTCGGGAGCAAAGCCCTCAACGTGATCCTTTTCCTTCTGGAGAAGGCTCTCGGGAATAAACATAGGCATACAAACATTCTCGTGTCCAAGTTCCTTGAAAGTAGTATCAAGGATATGCTGCATATTTTCCCATATAGCGTAACCATAGGGACGTATTACCATACAGCCCTTAACGCTTGTATATTCGATAAGCTCTGCCTTTTTGCAGATGTCGGTATACCACTGAGCGAAATCCTCGTCCATTGAGGTTATCTCAGATACCAGCTTTTTATCTTTTGCCATAAATATGACCTCTTTCTGTAATATTTCAATAGATACATTAATTATATCATCTATTTATGATATTGTCAATCAAAAATCCCTGTCAGTACAGTCTTTCTGCTTATATCTGAACTAACATATATACAAGCAGGTATGTGCAGACTAAAGCTCCGACGATCATTACTCCGGCAATACACTTTCCGACAACTGTTTCGGGAGCTGAACCGCGGTTCTTTGCGAAATGTATTATCAGAAGCACCACTGCAAGAGCGTTATAAACGCCTATAATGAGCCATATGATGTTCATTTTGTTGTAGAGCAGGTCTATGTAATCGGCACTCCTGATGCTCCTGTAGTCTACTCCAGAAAAATTCTCCTGCACTTTTTTGCTTGTGCTCTTTACATTGCCCTTTATTTCAATACCGCTTATATTCTTATAGGTCTCGCTGTCAAAGTTTTTGCCGAAGTCCTTGTCAGCACGTACCAGCACTCCATGCTGCATATCATCTGACATGATAATATAGTAGTATTCATCGATAAGCGGTATAAATCCGAACTTGTGAGTATACTCAAAATTCGGGTGACTTGCACCATATGAAGGTACACCGCTTACACGGCTGCCGTATACAGAACCATTGCTGAAAGCGTCATCAAGTGACATACTTTTCTTTGTCATGCCCGATATGCCCATATATAAGCCAAGTGCTGCCAAAAGAACCATGATTATTATAGCAGGCACAGGCGAGGCTTTCTTTCTGCCGCCTTCAAATGTTGGGGTTCCGTCCGAAAAATTTCTAAGATCCATAATTATTCTCCTTAGTATAGTATTCGTAAGTATATTGAGATTTGCGGGGTGATACAATACACGCTTATGATATCACAAATGCTTAAAAAAGTCAATATACTGCAAAAAGCTGCACGTACAAGCCGTGCAGCTTTTATATTTACCATATCATGTCTGAATTGAATTATTTTGAAGCGTTTCCGCCGACTTCCTGTAAGCCGTCTAAACCGCCCTCAAGATTGCGCTTGCCGAGGAGATACTCCTGTATTGCAAGTGCATCGTCGTTTGTAACACCCTTGCTTGTGCCTGCTATATCAGCATTTGCCCAGCCCTGCTTTGTGATAGCGTGTTCGTCTGTACCGTCGATGCCGTACTTGTTAGGGTTAGCAAGTGCCTGCATGATGATAACAACGTCACCCATGTCGATCTGACTGTCATTATTTGCGTCGCCGAGCTTAGTTACCTTAACTTCTTCGCCTACAGATGTTGTTGTCTGAGCAGAAGTTGTAACTGATGTGGTCGTAGTAGTTGTTGTTGTTGTAGTTACCTTGCCGACGTCTGGAATAGTAGTTCTTACAGGATCAGCAGCAGTTCTGTCGCCTACGATATCCTTGAATGCAGGCTTAGCCATATATTCCTTATCGAAGATGAGCGGATTCTGTGAAGCTCTCCAGCTCTTAGGGTCTGTAACGCCCCAGAAGATAACAGCTGAGATCTTATCAGCATACTTCTCATAGAGCTTGAAGAGTCCCTTGTAGTAATCGCCCTGAACGTCGAAATACTTGTCGCCTGATTTATCCTGTACAGTAGCATCGAGCTCTGTTATCTGAACATCAAGACCGAGTTCTGTGTACTTCTTGAGAGCTGTTTCATACATAGAGAGTGACGGGAATGCTGCCTGTAAGCTCTCTCTTACATCAAGGTGAGACTGCATACCGATACCGTCGATATTGCCTGCCTTCTTGAGTCTTTCAGCCATTTCGCATACAGCGTTCATCTTGCCTGTCATGTACTCGTTAAAGTCGTTGTAGTAGAGCTTACAGCCCTCAGGAGCATACTTTCTTGCATACTCGAAAGCGTAATCAATGAATGAGTTGTCACCGAATACAGCTACCCAGTCAGAAGCAGCGTAGTTGTTTGACTGAGCGCAGTGACCTGCCTCACGCGGCTTTCCGTCATCTGTCCATGCTTCGTTTACAACGTCACAAGCATAGAAGTCTATATCAGGGTAAAGCTTTGTAAGAGTCTCGAAATAGCTCTTGATGTAGTTCTCCATACGCTTCTTCATCTTCTCGGGAGAAACGTAATCCTTCTTCTCGTCGAAGTCCTCCTTGAAGAACCACTCAGGAGTCTGGCTGTGCCATACGAGAGTGTGAACTCTTACAGGTATACCGTATTTTCTTGCATAATTGAGAACAGGCTTAGCCTGTGCAAAGCTTATCTGAGGAGTCGTGTCGTCGCCTGTCTCCTCGAAATATTTAAGTGTAGCGTCCTTATTGAGAACATAGTCGGGCTTCATCTGGTTGCCGACTGTGATGCTCTCGCCGAAGTGCTTCTGTACAAGATCCATAAATGGCTGTGAAGCAAGATCATCAGGAGTAAGAGCAGTACCTACCTTGAACTGATCCTTGTATAACTCACTGAGTGAAGGAAGATCCTTCTCAATATCTATATGAGGAGCTTCAACGATCTTGAAGTCGTCAATGTAAAGATCATCCGAACCGCCCTCAAAGTAAACATAAACACCTTCCATACCGTCGCTGTAGCTGATCGGTACGTCCTTTACTGTAGCCCAGTCGCTGCCGTTCAGGTTCTGAACGAGGTTGGAGTAAGATGTAACTCCGTCAGCTGTTGACTGGAAGCTGAGCATTGCGCTTGTGTAGTACTTGCCCTTTACTGAAGCACTGAGGTAATACTGCTTATTTGGTTCGAGTACACCGTCAAGACGGAATGCTGGACCATTCCAGCTCTCACTTCTGCCGCTTGCAAGAAGTCCGCTCTTGCCGCTCTTTGCAGCATCTGCCGAAATAGATACCTTTGTAGTATCATCGCCGCCTCTGTTTGACCAGTTAGCGAGATCGTCCTCACTCTCAAAGCCAAGGTCAAATACTACTTTTCCCTCTGCTGATGCGGATACCTTGTTGTTTGTCAGCTGTATGTCTGCGGGTGCTACCGCATGAACAGCTGCTGCTGTTGCTGTCAGTGTCATAGCTGCACCCATAACACCTGCGATCAGCTGGTTGATGTGTTTTCCTTTCATAGTAAATTCCTCCAAAAATAAATTTTTGTGTTTATATTGTATCACGATTGTACAAATAAGTCAATGATAGCACCATATAATGAGCAATAAATGGAAAGTTTCACTATAAACTGTAACAAAAAATGGTCAAGGCAGCGTGACGCTGCACCCTTGCCACGTTGGCACTCGTAAACTCGCTCACTCTTATCAATCCCCATACTTGTACATCGCTTACGGCACTTTAATTACAAATTACGCATTGCAAGTTAAAAAGGGCGGATAATATGCCCCCCGTTAATTACGATGCAGGCACATGAGCGCATTGTAGGGACGACCACTGGTCGTTCGTGTACGGATTTGATGTTGTATGTTTGCGGACGCGCATTGCGCGTCTCTACAATGTATATCATGGTATTTGTTATGGAAACACGGGTGAGCGGAACTCGCCCCTACAAGCTAATGGCTAAGGGCTTAAGGCTGACAATTTGCACACAATTTCATGGAATATCCACTCATTTTTCTACTTCAAAAAGATGAAACGAAACGTGAGAAAGAGAGAGAAACAGAGCATAAGTGAGAGATTGAGAGAGAAAATAGGGTATATATTAAAAAAATTCCTAAAAAAACCTTGACATACTCTTTTATATCGTGTATAATAAGTCTTGCACTGTGAAGGAACAGGCGTTTTTTCGGGAAGCAAGAGGCAGGTCCTTAAGCTTCATTCGGAGGCTCTGCCTCTTGTTTCCGTATTCGCTTTCCTTCCGAAATATAATTACAGGAGGAAAATATTATGTCAACTACACTGGCAAAACCCGCTGAAGTAAGCCGTACTTGGTATATCCTCGACGCTGAGGGTCAGTCCCTCGGTCGTGTTGCTGCTAAGGCTGCTCACATTCTCAGAGGCAAGCATAAGCCCACTTATACTCCCAACGTAGATTGCGGAGATCACGTTATCGTTATCAACTGCGCTAAGGCTGTTCTTACAGGAAGAAAGCTCGAGCAGAAGAAGTACTACTGGCACACAGGCTGGATCGGCGGTCTCAAGTCCATTTCTTACAAGGACATGATGGCTGAGCAGGCTGACAGAGCTATGATGATCGCTGTTAACGGTATGCTCCCTAACAACAGCCTTGGCAGAGCTCAGCTCAAGAGACTCAGAACCTACAAGGACGCTAATCACAAGCAGGAGGCTCAGAAGCCTGTTGCTTACGAGCTTTAATAGGAGGTGCTTTTAAATGTACGAATCAAAAGTTAAATACTACTACGGAACAGGCAGAAGAAAGCACTCCGTAGCAAGAGTAAGAATTTACCCAGGTTCAGGTAATGTTACTATAAACGGCAGAGGCATCGACGAGTATTTCGGTCTCGAAACACTCAAGCTCATCGTTCGTCAACCTCTCGCTCTTACTGACAATGTTGAGAAGTTCGACGTTGTTTGCACTGTTGCAGGCGGCGGCGTTACAGGTCAGGCTGGTGCTATCAGACACGGTATCTCAAGAGCTCTTCTTGAATTCGATGCTGAGCTCCGTCCTGCTCTCAAGAAGGCTGGATTCCTCACTCGTGACCCAAGAATGAAGGAGAGAAAGAAGTACGGTCTCAAGGCTGCTCGTCGCGCTCCTCAGTTCTCAAAGAGATAATCACACACCTCAAAATCTGCGTATCTACGCACTTTGCGAGTGTTCCAAAACTCTTTGGTCAACTATTGGTCAAGTCAATCACCTCCCTGTTCGCGCAGGGAGGTTTTTATTTGCCTTTACGCAAGGCACAGCTCGATCTGCTCGGCAGTTCGGGCTTTTGTTTTTCGCAGAACATCGGCGTAGATGTCGGCGGTGACGTTCACATCACAGTGACCAAGATGTTCGGACACAACTTTCAGATCGATACCGCTGTTCAGGAGCATTGTTGCGTTGCAGTGACGAAGCTGATGCAGCGTCATATCCTCGAACTCAGTTCCCTTGGTAAAACGTTTGAGGGACTGATATACCGAATTGCGGTCACGGTAGTTCCCTCTTGCGGACACGAACACCATTTCAGGGTGAGCGAAATCATCACCGAGGGCGAGTTTCAGTTTCTCGATGTAGTCCCTTTGAGCGAGAAGGACTTTTTTCAACTCCTGCCCCATACCGATGATGCGGATACTGCTCTCGGTCTTAGGATCGGTCAGCTCATGCTTTCCACCTATATCGGTCAGCGTGTGGTTTATGGAGATCGTGTTGTGCTCAAAGTCAATGTCCTCCCACGCAAGTCCGAGACACTCACCAGAACGCATACCCGTGTACAGCAGTACCTTGATGATACGCTTGAAGTCCTCGTCCCACGGCTTGTTTTCAAGGTAAGCCATAAACCTTTTGAGCTTGTCCTCCTCCAGAGCCTTGTTCTTGCGGCTTTTCTTCCGCTTCGGCAGTACCACGTTACGGCAGGGAGTGTCACGGATAAAGCCCTGCTCTGCTCCTCTGCGGAAGATGCTCTGCACAATGACGTACAGCTTCTTGACCGTCGCAGGATTCAGGTCATAGGACTGCATTATCTGCGTCAGCCTGGGAGCGTTTATGTCCTTGACTTTTACGTTGCCAAGAACAGGCTCGATGTGATTCTTATACTGCCCCCAATAGGTGTAGACGGTACTTTCTTTCAGCTCCTGGGGAGCGTAGTTTGTGAAATACCAGTCGGCAAGCTCTGAAAATCGCATATTCTCGTTGAGCAGAGAGTAACCCTTGCAGTGTCTCTCGAACTCAAAAGCGTACTCCTGAGCCAGCTTCTCAGCTTTCTTTTCAGTCACCCCGACAGGCGGAGTGAAGGTGGTCGATTTTACAAGCTGTTTGCCGTTCATATCGTAGCCGACAAACACCCTGATACGGAATGTGTTTCCACGTTTTGTTATATTTGCCAATGTAAATCCCTCCAAATTTACACTATGGCATATCTCTGTATTTAGCATTGTAGCGCACTATTCTCTCTTTGTCAAGCGCTTTCCGAGATATGCCATAGCTTTTTGTCTTTTATTCTAACTCTGAATTTCTTGTTTTGTTAAACTTATACCGGGCAAAATCCTCCGCAAGTCCACAGGCAGTTATGAAAGCCCTTGCCTTTTGCAGGTCACGGGAGAGCTGTTCCTCACGCTTGATACGCTGAGCTTCGGCATTCTGCTTTTCACGGGAGAAATAACGCTTGTTATCTTCCTTTTTCTTGTACTCCGAAAGCTCTGAGGAGACTGCTGCCAGCTGCGTTTTCAGCTTGTCACGCTCCTGAACAGCGTCATCACGTTCCTTGCGGAGCTTCTTAGTCTGCTTCTGAGATGCGACTTCTTTCTTTGCAAGGTCGGACACATTCTCCCAGTCCTCCTGAGAGACAGTCACCTTACCGCCGAACACGGTCTTGCCGGTCTCCACGCTGTCTATCTCAGTCAGCTTCACCTTTTTCCTGGACACCTTTTCAAACTCCTCAACAGCTTCGTCACGCTCGGCGGTGAGCCTTTCAATCTCGGCATTGAGAGCATCAATCCTGTCCTGATGCTCGCCGTACTCCTCGACCGTGTAGCTGTACCCTCTGGACTTCTTAGGCTCGCTGATCTCGATATCGTGAGCGTTGCAGATATTCTTCAGGATATCCCACTCACTTCTCCTCCAGCGATCATTCGATTTCACATCATTACCGAAGCCCATTTCCTCCAAAGCCTTGTTCTTGGCATTGCGGACTTCAAGTCCACGGGCGAAGTGACCTACGGGGATATAGTTGATGTGCAGATGCGGTGTAGATTCATCGAGGTGGAGAACCGCATTGAACACATAAAGGTTCGGATTCCTCTGCTGAAAGCCCTCCATGTATTCACGCAGGCATTCAGTCGTTATCTCAGCATCGGGAGTGCCGACCGCTGTATCTTTTCTCGTTCCTATGTAAACAAGATGTTCGTAGAAGCTCTTTTGCTTGTTCGTACCCGTGATAACACTCTTGCTCGGCAGGCGGTTGAACAGGTGCTCAAAGTAATTGTGTATCTTCCTGTCATTTCTTTTCTGACGGGCATTGTATTTCTCGACTGCTTCATCAAAAAGCTGGTGGTAGGCATCGCTCAAAGCCTGCTGAACGAACACAACATTGTTCGGTGTTCTGGAGCTGTCTATGTTCCTGGCAGTGAACTCTCGGTTGTTATGTGAAAGGCTGCCTTTACCCTCGCACATCGAGATAGATTTTATATTCATTTTTATCTCTCCTTTTTAATGTGTATCTTAACCCTCTGATGAGGGAATTGCTGACGCAAAGTCCTGACGGACAGATTGGCTTGTAACGATACGGAGATCGGCAAACCAAACGGCTCGGAGAGCCGGAATTACTTGCGGAGTGCCGCCAGTAAACCCCAAAGCACTTTTGACAGCCTACCCGGACTATCAAAAATGCTATTGTGGCTCTGCGAGGCTAAAACGGCTGGCGGAGCAGCCGAAAATGTGGGTACAATTATTCTGAATCGTACCCATGAGAGCTGTGGAAAAACGCATTACAATTTTGAAAAAATCACATATCGGAAGTGATATTTTTTCAAAAAACAGCCCTCATATTTTTCAAAAAATCTGCAATCTGTTCCACGATATTTTTCATGGACAGCCGATCTGCTTTATTGAAGTTAATGAACTCCAGACAGAGGTACTCTGCGTAGTCCAAGTGATGCAGGGAATACACAAATCTTTCATCACATTTTTCATCGTGAGAAGCAGGAGCAAGCTGTCTCCATTCACGCATCAGCCACAGGTAATCATTGAGTGTTCGCCAAGCGGACTTTTCCCATTCTTCATAGGCTCGTTTTTCCTGAACACGCTTCTGATATTCGGACACTTCTTTCGCAGTCGGAGCTTTACCGATCTCGATATTCAAACCGAAGTCCTCATTCAGCTTTTTTACTGCATCAATAGGCTTGTCCAGTCCGAACATTTTCTGCGTGAATACGATAACATCAACGTGTGTTCCGCAGCCGAAGCAGTGCAGGGCATCGGGATAGATTTTCGCAGAGGGAGTACGCTCATTGTGAAAGGGACAAAGTGCCATACCGCCACGGTCAATATGTAAGCCGTATCCCTCTGCAACCGTTCTCATATCAATAGCAGATTTTACTTGCTCGAATATCGTCACGCTCAGAACGGGATAGAGTTGTAGAAGTCGAGAGCCGACTTGTAAACGTTCTGCTCCTGTTCGGTCAGGAAATGGCAGGGATCGCAGTCCTTGTTATCGGCAGCATAGAAGCCACGATAGAACAGCGTGTGGAGCATCTTGTAGTAAAGCTCCTCCTGCTCGGCATCATCGAAAGTATGGATACCGTTGCAGAGATCATTCTCGTTGTATTCGCACATATTATCACCCCCTCTCAGTTCTGAAAATAGTTTAGCAGGTCAGCCTTATTGACAAGTATCTTGCCACGGACACCCTCGCCTGTGCGGATATACTTGATCTTATTCTGAGCAACGAGCATACGCACGGTGTGTTCGGAAAGCCCGTCAATAAGCTCCGTACACTCTTTCACGGTGAGCATCTTCACCTTTTCAGGCTTTTTCTCGGTGGGCGCGGGAGCGTTCTCCACAGGCTCATCATAGGCGATAGCAGTCATAAGCTCCAGTATCTGGTTCAGCATTGTCTCTTTCTGTTCTCTTGTAAGCATAATAAATACCTCATCTTTCTCTTTTCTCTGAGTTGTATTATTGTGTACTATCAGCATTTTCAACACTATCAAGTCCGAAAATGCTGATAATGTCGATCGTTCATATGTTGGGATTGATAAAAACCATGATCCCGCTTTTGTTGTTCCCATTCGCTCCCTGCACTTTCTCACGTCGGAGGTAGTTGTATTCCTCCAACATATCCATTGTCTCAGCGAAGTCAGCAGCATTCTTGAACAGCGTACATCGGCAGAGCTTGTACAAGTCATTCTGCCTGATGTTGGTTATATGCTTGGAGCGTATCTTGTTGAGTACCCTCTCAGCCTTTATCGTTCCGAGGTCAACATCTCCGAGACTGTAAGCGTAGATAGCCTGTTCACGGAAATACTCGCCTATCTCAATGGCATTGCAGAACGTATCAAGTGTTACACGGTTCTCCACGGGCTCAACACCGTTCAATGCACACTTGATACAGTGAATGATACCGCATAGGCGGAGCAGTTCGCCGTGGTACTTACCGCCCCAGTCCTTGCAGAAAGCCATATCCGTGACAAGGTGCGGCTCGATAAAGTTGTTGTAATAGTCAACGAACTCTCCGTATGCCTTTGCATCGAAATGCAGATAAAGCTCTTTCTCGTCATGGTAGGTGAACTTAGCTCCGAGGAGCTTGTACACAAGGTTCTTGTAATTCTCAGCGACTTGCTCAGGCACAGCTTGCGTATCATACTTTCGTGAACCGATGTTGCTGACAGGAAAACAATACATGAACCTTGCTATCAGACCGCTGCCACGAAACACAGGATTGTTTATCATACCGTCGAACACATAAGGCTGACAGGCAAGGCAGATGCTCATGTAGGGCTTTTTTAGCACAATGCTCGCTCTGGTAGCTCGGTCGCTGATGTAGGTCTCGCCGTTCCATGATTTCAGCAGGAGGTCGAGGTTCGGGACATTATTGGAATAACGTCCGCTGAAATTGCCGAGCATTCCTGCTTCATCGGAGATCATAAGAAGTGTGCCGTTTTCTTCGAGCAGGTTCACAAGGGATTCGGGTGTCACATCGTCCACCGCTATCCTGCGGAAGTTGCTTGCAGGGATATTGCTTATCTTCGTCTGGAGCTTGGCAATTTCCTCAGCTGTCACATCTTTCTTCTTTTCAAGGGCTTCTAGCTTGCTCAACAAGAGCTTGCGTTCCGCCTGAGATTGAAAGATATCCTGCTTGTTGTTCTCATTCCAGTCGTGTGCAAACTGAATGTACGGACGCTTTATAAGTGACATAACAGGTGACTTCTTGAAGCTCGGCTCCGCTATCGTCAGCGTGTCAAGTACCAGAGGTTCGGTGGGGTCACGCTTGGCAGACATTCGATACACGCCCGAGAAGCAGTAGCTCACAGCCGAGAGTATCGAAGTCCCTGCCATTGCAACGTCCGTTGAGGTAGTTGTCGCTATCGCCTGCGCCATATCACCTATTATAGGTGGGAGGGCGTTCACAGGGAACGGCAGGAGGTTTGTCCCGTCGGGACGGAGGAGTGTGGGTGTTGCCCACTGGTCGTTGGTCAATATAGATTATCGCCTTTCTTCTATTATTATATAAAGCGCTTTATATTCGTGGCGGCCAACATAGGCTATGCTGCTCCGCTGTTAGGTATCGTTCTCTCCTGACAATCCAATTTTACCATAACGGCACTTAGTAAATCTATAATATCACGTTATAATTTGCGCAAATAACGTTAATTACCTCGTTTATATTATAACGTATCATGATTTGAACGTTATTATCTTGACTTTTTCAGGTTGTAATGGTATAATTATCATAACGTATTCTATCTTGAACGTTATAGAAAAGGAGCGTAATATGGGCAAAGATAAAAAAATCCTGCTCTATCGCATCGACGAGCAGGCTAAAAACGTGATATTTGTTGTTACTGAGGATAACGAGAGCGTATGGGGAAAAATCTCCGAGGACGCATACACCGTTATCAGCTTTGATGATGTATTCAGGGACATAACGGAGTTCAGGAGCAACTTCCTTGACTATGAGCAGCTCACCAATGAGCTTATAGGAGCTATCAACGGCAGGGGTGCTGTGTTCCGTGAGATATTGGAAAGGTTTGATGATAATCGCCTGAACAGTTTCAACTTCTTTACACGTTATTATTCCGACACGCTCCGTGGTGTGTTCACCGAAGCGAGAGCAGATATAGACAAGGCAGGAGCTTTCTTCAATACCCGTGCCTTGAAGAAGTCCACCGAGTATGTGAATGATGTTTTCAATCATATCCGTGAGGTTATGCGTGATGACTGGAATTTTGATTTCAACTCCGAAAGCGATATGAAAGCGTTTCGGCTCAGTTTTGATAAGATTATCATACGGGGAAATGACCGTAACGATATTTACACCGTAGCCGATACAGCCCTTGTGACCTTCTTCTATGATTTCAGCTTTGCGATTCATAAGATGAAGCTATATGTTTGCAAGTGTAAGTATTGCGGTAAGGTATTCCTCGGAAAGAAAAATGCAGTCGCCTGCGAATCAGAGAACTGTCAGGCAACCTACCAGCGAGAAGTCAAGAATGCCAAAAGGCGCAAAAGAGAGAACGGTACTTACAAGGTATACAGCACAAGGCTCAGTAACTATATCGGTCAGCAGAAAACAAAACTGTATGCCGAGGTGCTTGATGATCCTGCACTTGTGGAGAAGTATGACCAGCAGCGCAAGGTTTTCACTAAGCAGATGCAGGATAAGCTCGATGAGTATGAAGCCGAGAACCGCCTGCCTGATGAGGAGCTGAGTGCTTTCTATGAGAAGATGAAGCAGGACGTTATGAGTTTTGTGTATGCTTTGGAGGCTGAGGCGGAGTGAGAGAAACTTTGATCCCAGCGGAGTCGAAGTTGAATTCAGCGTAAAATCGGGGAATGGTGTTGCTTTTTCGGCAATGCTATGATATAATGTAGACAGCAGAATACTATGATTTCTGGGGGGTGAACAAATGCAAAAACGCAACAATTTAGCATATGAAAAGCCTGAATTAGCTGAGGAATGGCATCCTACTAAAAATGGGGATTTATCACCATCTGATGTTTCAAGTAAGTCAGGAATAGAAGCTTGGTGGTTAGGCAAATGTGGTCATGAGTGGAAAACCAAAATAATAAATAGAACAAGTGGTAAAGGGTGTCCATATTGTTCAGGACGATATGCAATTGTTGGAGTTAATGATCTTTTAACTTTAAATCCGGAACTAGCAAGGCAGTGGAATTATGCAAAAAACGGAGTCCTTACACCTAAAGATGTGAAACCTAAATCCAATAGGAAAGTATGGTGGATATGCGAAAAAGGGCATGAATGGGAAGCGATTATTGCAGATAGAACAAGCGGAAAGGGCTGCCCTATTTGTTCAGGTAAAAAAGTGCTGTATGGCTATAATGATCTTGCAACGAATTGTCCTGAGATTGCAGAACAATGGAATGAACTCAAAAACGGTGATTTAACTCCGCAGAATGTGACTATTGGTTCTCACAAAAAAGTATGGTGGAGATGCAATAATGGTCATGAATGGCAGGCATGTATATGTGACCGAGTAAACGGGAATGGATGTCCCTATTGTTCCGGTCGTATGGCGATAACTGGAATCAACGACTTTTCAACCCTTTATCCTGAATTAGTTAAAGAGTGGGATTACGAAAAGAATGGAGAATTATTACCCAATACCGTAAAAGCACACTCAAATATAAAAGTGTGGTGGATTTGTGAACTGCATCATTCTTGGCAAGCAGTCATTTCAGATCGGGCAGAAGGAAGCGGTTGTCCATTTTGCCAAGCGGAATTCAAAACCTCTTTTCCTGAACAAGCAGTGTTCTTCTATTTATGTCAATTCACGAAAGCAGAGAATCGTTTTAAATTAGGAAAGAATGAGATCGACATCTATCTGCCACAATTGAAAATAGGAATAGAATATGATGGATTATACTTTCATAGCACAAGAGCAGCGGAAAAGAGAGAAAAAACAAAAAATTCTGCTCTACATAACTATGGTATCAACCTGATAAGAATTAAAGAATCTGAAAATGAAAACAGTATCGTTGATAATGTGATTTACTATGTGCCAAATCACTGCCGTTCAAATCTAACAGCAGCAGTAATACAACTATTTCTACTAATTGATAAAATTGCAAAAACTAACTTTTCTAAAGAATTAAAGGTTAATATAGAGAAGGACAGAATTGAAATCTATCAACAATATAAGCAAACCATCAAAAGTGACAGTTTAGCAGAGAAGTATCCTGATATAGCCAAGGAGTGGAATAAACAAAAAAACGGTTCTTTGTGTCCTGAAATGTTTTCAGGTGCAAGTCATCAACGAGTTTGGTGGGAATGCTGTAATGGACACGAATGGCAGGCGATAATCAGCAATCGAACTACTCAACGCACTGGATGCCCATTCTGTGCAGGAAAAAAAGTCTTAACGGGATTTAATGATTTGGCTTCTGTTTGTCCAGATATTGCAGCACAATGGCATCCAACCCGAAATTCTCCTCTTACTCCAGAAAGTGTAACGTTAAGTTCCAATAAAAAAGTCTGGTGGATTTGCGAGAAAGGTCATTCTTATGAGATGGTAATAAATAATAAGACTGCTGGACAAGGATGCCCATATTGTTCTGGACGTTACGCTATACCAGGCGAAAGTGATCTTGCAACAATGTATCCGACCATAGCTGCACAGTGGCATCCTGTAAAAAACGGAGAACAAGCGCCACAGTACATTAAGCCCAAATCCAACAAGAAAGTTTGGTGGATATGTGATAAGGGACACGATTGGACTGCTAAAGTGGTCGATAGAGTGAAGGGAAGCGGATGCCCTTATTGTTCAGGACGGTATGTAATAAGGGGCATAAATGATTTGCTTACAGTTAATCCTGAGTTAGCCAAGGAATGGGATAGTGAAAAAAACGGAACTTTGACTCCTTGTGATGTAAAAACAGGATCAAATAAAATGGTATGGTGGAGATGTTCTAAATGCGGGCATAGTTGGAAATCCTCGGTTAATAATCGAAATAAACACCATGCTTGTCCTAATTGCCATAATAAATATTGGGAATAAATGGAGACAGTTCTGAACTTTGATTCCGGCGGAGTCAAAGTTGAAAATAGCGTGAAATTGGGGAATAGTGTTGCTTTTTTTAACGTAGTCATGGTATAATCTATATAAGGATTTACTCTTATGTCATCAGTGGCAAGCTCAACACCGTGAGCGAGTGCATCGCGGAGCTGGTGAAAATGTATCAAAGGAGGCAGACGTATGAAACCGCAAGTACAGAAAAAGCCGGTCAGTGCTGAGGAGCATCAGAAGATGATCCGGAGCGTTGCCGGAACAATGGCGATCGAGGGGCTTACGTTGAGTGAAGCAAGCAGGCGCAACCTTGACAGATATGCCAGCGGTCAGGCGAATTTCCAGCAGATCATGGCAGAGCTGAAAGCAAAGTATCAGAGGGCGGAGTAATGTTTTCAAAATATGATGTGTACACCACGGTGCAGTCGCTCTACTGCTATCCGGATTCTGATGTGCTGAAAAATAAGCTGAATATCAGGGACAGGGACGAACTGAAAAGGGCGGAGGAGGAGATTACCGCCCTCAAACAGTATATGCTGATGGAATCCCCTATCAAGGGGAGATTCTCCAAGACGCAGCTTATGAATATCCACCGTTTTCTGTTCGAGGACATCTACCCATTTGCAGGTCATATTCGTCGTGAGCAGATCAGCAAGGGTGATACCATGTTCTATCCGCCGCACCTGATCGGTCAAGAGCTTGACAAGGTGTTTTCCAAGTTGCATAGCGAGAAAATGCTTCACGAAACGGACAGGAAACGCCAGATTGAGCATTTGTCCTATATCATGTCGGAATTGAATATCATTCACCCATTCCGTGAAGGCAACGGCAGAAGCATCCGTGAGCTGATACGGTGTATGGCAATCCATTATGGCTTTACACTGGACTGGAGCCGTGTGGATCGGGATACGATGCTCGATGCGGCGGTAAGGTCGGTAGTGGATGACAGGGCGTTTTGTGATGTGATCGTGGCGTGTGTTGTTGAGAGATAGAGATACAATGAAATAAGTCTAAATAAGAAATGAGGTACAAATATGAATAGCAATCCATTTTATAATCAGTTTTTTAATCAGCAGTATGTAAATCCCGACTATTATCGACAGAGTCAGGAACAGATCATTCAGTATCAGCAGGAGCAAAGCAAAGAGGTGCAGAACGTGGTAAAAGCTGTTCACGACCTTTGTGATGCCTACAAGAAGTTGGATCCACAGCATCAGCAGCAGGCGTTTTATCTGGCTCTTGCGGAGATGGCGAAGGAATCCGGATGGAACAGCAGATAACTATTATTTGAGAAGGTGATACTATGCCCCGAGGAAAAAACATAAATCTCTTCCTTATGGACGGAGATGCAAGCGGACGTATAAAATGTACCCTTGCCAACTGGACAGGTGTTGCGTATAAGATACCTCGTACCGAAATAGAAAAATGCAAGAACCGTGAAGATCTGAAATGGAGCGGTGTGTATTTCCTTTTTGGCGTTTCCGATGATACCGGGGAGAACAGCGCTTATATAGGACAGGCAGGCATCAGGAAGAATGGCGAGGGCATTCTCTACCGCCTTATGGAGCATAAGCGGAATCCCGATAAGGACTACTGGACGGAAGCCGTAGTATTCACCACCTCCAACAACTCCTTCGGTCCGACAGAGATAAGCTACCTTGAAAATAAGTTCTGCAACCTGGCAATCGAAGCCAACAGGTACATCGTCAAGAACGGAAATGATCCGTCTCCAGGACATATCACGGAGGAGAAAGAGAGCGAGCTGGAGGAGTTCGTGGACTATGCGAAGCTCATTATGGGTACGCTCGGACATAAGATATTCGTTCCGCTTAATAAGACCGCTCCTGTTATCGAAGATACCACAGATACTGCATCTGAGGAGATAGAGCTTTTCTTCACTCGCACTATCAAGAAGCTCAACTTTACCGTCGAAGCATCTGCCAAGCAGACTGCTGAGGGCTTTGTTGTTCTGAAAGGTAGCAAGATTGCTCCAAGTAGTGGTGCAGATGATACCATATCGCCTGGCAACCGCAAGAAGCGTGAGGAGTGCAAAATCACAGACAATATCTTACAGGAGGACGTGCTGTTCACCAGCCCTTCCAGTGCTGCTGAATTTGTTACGGGGAAAAGCTGTAACGGCTGGGTCTCATGGAAAACTAAGAACGGTAAGACGTTGCATGATTTGGAAGATCAAATCTAATCATGTTAATAGAATCGAAACTGTCATTTATAAACAATTTAAAGATGAGGACACAAGCATATGGAGATTAATGAATTCATAAGCAAGATTGAAACCGAAAAGCCTTCAAATATAACCAAAGTATTTTTCTCAAGAAAAAACACCAATGGTAATAAGTATATTACACATCAGCCTTCTGTATCAAATGCTGTCCAGTATAGTATTTTAGAAACAATATTGCCATTTATTAAAAGTCAGTTAAATAACAACATAGTTCCATATAATCCTGTTGGGACAATAGACGGAAGCATAGAAAAATTAGGTATAGCAAGCGTAGATGGATTACGGAAATTTCAGGAAAGCTTATCGGAAGATAATCTTAATATAGATATGTCCACAATGAGGATAGACAAGATAGGCTTTTATTGTATAAGAATCCAAATCGACGATGATATAATGTTTATCTTTAGGCAATTCCAAAAACTTGTAAAGCTACGAAAAGGCTTGTTAACAAGATTGATTGATAATGAATTGAACACAACCGAAAGTGATTTTCTAGGAATAGACGAGTTTACTGATATTATTGTTTATTCTGATGATATGTATATTTTAAATCATATAGGCTTAGAAAGAATTTTCAACTACAAAGATGTATTCTTAAACAACACAAATACTGCATTATCAGAAATTGAAAACAAGAATGTTATTCTAAATTTCGATCAATTTACAGATGATTGCAGGAAAGATGTTCGCATTATGAAGCGTTTTACAAGTATTATGGCAAATGGGCGCTTACCGCTTTTCTTTGAAAACTATGATAAAGTGCCCAGTATAGTTGAGGAATTAGGATTAGATATAGAATTTGATGAAGATAAGAAACTAATATACAGAGAAAAATCTCAGCTGTTTCATATTATCAATTTATTATCAGATGCTTATTTTAAATCTCTTTTAGCTCAAAGACCAGGCGTAGCAATGATTGAGGGGGAAATATAGTTGACTAAGTTTTCAAATTGGGTTATTTACACGGCTTCATATCTTCCGCTATCAATCTTTCAAACCATAAGATTTGTTGTTATAATAATAAAAGAAACAAATGACACTACAAAACACTCAACAATCTTAGAAGTTATAAAAGTGCAAGGTGTTTCTCAAATTATCATTCTATTATTATCATTACTATGTTACCTGGATTTTATAATTTTTGCAATTTTAATCCATAAAACGAATGCAAATGAACGTATATACAGCAGAATTAAGAATAACAGCCTTGTTGATATGATTGGCTTTTTAGGATTCTATATATTATCGTTACTCACTATTGAAAGCGATTATATATGGTTAATTATAAATGCAATTGGATACATAGTTGTTGGAATTGTTATCACAAAATCAGAAAAGATATATCTTTGCCCATCCTATTTGTTTTTAGGCTATTTATTGTATGAAACCGATGATGATCATAAAGTATTGGTTCGACTTAGTAGAGAAAAATACAATATCCTTTTGGATGATAGTTCAAATGGAATTGAAGCCAAACAACTAACCGTCACATCACACTTAGTTAAAACCAATAAATGATTCATAACGAAAAACGACTGTACCCGAAGGCACAGCCGTAAACGATCAAATATAAACCATACACTCAAAAATTGCTTCTCTCGCCATGTATACGAAGCAGTTATCCAGACCGAGCATTTTCTCGGCATCACCGCTGAGAACAGCTTTCTGATAGCAGCTATCGGTCTGCTTCCAAAGCTCCACCTGGCGTGTGATAGCTTCACTGACTTTCAGTTCCATATCAGCGAGGTACTGAATGATCTTCCCCTCGTTGACGAGCCTGCGAAGCCTATCGGGACAATGGCTGTCAGAGAAATGAAGATGATACCTGATGAAGTCGGTATGGTACGTCTTGCTTTCCTCGGTCTGAGTATCGACATTGAAGTGGGTGACGGTCACGGTGCTGGTATCCAAGTCCCACAGCGGAACATATTTCTTTTTCAGTGGGTTGTATGCGATCTGTTCGCTCTTGTATCTGCTCATAGCTCACACCTCCTCGGTATCGCTGAAATAAGACAGCAGGCTTTCCTTGTTTACAAGTATCTTGCCACGTTCTCCTGCACCTGCACGGAAATATGTGACCTTGTTCTGCGCTATAAGCATACGCATTGTATGATCGCTGAGCCCGTGTACAAGCTCAGTACACTCTTTAATTGTGAGAAAAGACACATTGTCTTTCTTGGGTTTTGGCTGCTCAACAGCAACAGGTACAGGAACTTCTTTCACGGTCTCGTGATGATCGTCCTCAACGGTAAGCTGAATGAGCAGGCTGATGATTTGATTTACGATTTCTTTCTTCTCTGTAATAGTCATAACAGACCTTCCTTTCGTTGGTGAAAGCTCTCTAAGTCTCTCACCACAGTTATCAATTTTATTTACAGAGATATGCATAGTGCTTGTACAACTATGGTCAACCGCTGGACAAGTCACGCCAGAAAAAGCGATTGAAAAACAATTAAAACTAACAGAATATGATGCCAGAAATGCCTAAAACTACGGCTTTATCTGAATTTGAGTTCGAGACACTAAAAATAGCAGAAACTTGTTTCCTTACTCAAAGAGATAATTTTTCTTATCTTATTAAAATTGAATGTTACGGTTCCATTGAGAGCCTGAAACAAACGGTAGTCTTCTACTTAGTATTAGACTTAAGCGTATTATACGCCCATCGTTAACGATGGGCGTATTTTTATTATATAATGTAATTTTTTTGGAGGTAAACATGAACAATTTTAACATTTTATATTGGGAACAATACAAACTGATTGAAAAACAATTAATCGATCTATCTGAATATGTTAGCATAGATAAGAAAAACTATTCTACATTTTCTAACAGATTAATATTTATGTATTTGGCTATTTGTTCCGAGATAGACTCTGTAGCAGATGAGCTTTGTGAAAAGCTCGGAGCTAACTCAAAAGAGCGATACGGAATAAACAATAAGATAAACATCATTCTTGAAGAGTATGAAAATTTAATGCACTGGAGGTGTTCAACATTGCCGCCATATCAAAAAATTAACATTGAGCCTTTCGTTGGATTCAAAGAAAATGATACGGCAGAATGGTGGAAAGATTATAATAAAGTTAAGCATTTCCGTTTTAAAAAAGAGGATAATGGCATCTACAACTATGAACTCGCAAATTTAAAGAATGTTCTTTTTTCACTTGTTGCGCTTTATTTGCTTATAATCAAACTAAACTGTGAAAGTATGGAGCTCAGCTGCGATAAATTCAAATCAGAACTTTTCAATATCGAGCATCTCTGAAAAATACGTCCGATTTTTCGATAAATTATATGTAAAGTTCCATTATTCTGCTAAAGAGAAATCATAAAAAAGAGCAATAAATGCATAACATTAATCATAATATACGATTGACTTTTTAACTATTGTATGATAAAATGTATTTATTCAAAATATAATTTTTAAATCAAATCATACAGGAGGTTTATTATGAAAAGTACAAACAAAGTTAAAAAGCTCATCAGCCTGATAGTTACAATGGTGATCTCTGTATCTATTCTTGCATTTACTACTGCAACTACAACAGCAGAAGCACCTAACTACAGCTCACCATACCCTGCACTCCGTGTTCAGGCACACGTTCAGAATATTGGCTGGCAGGATCCTGTAACAAAAATAATGGGCGACAGAGATAACCCGGGAACCAGCATCGTTGTAGGTACTACAGGCAGATCACTCAGACTTGAAGCTTTAAGAATTGGTATCATCAATCGTCCTGTTGGCGGCGGCGGTATCGAAGTAAACGCTCATCTCGCAGGCAAAGGCTGGACAGGCTTCAAAAGAGCAAACTTACCTAATACGCTCGAGATAGGAACAACAGGTCAGTCAAGAGCTATCGAAGCTGTTCAGATCAGACTCACAGGTCAGCTTGCAAGATACTACACTATCGAATACAGACTGCACTTAGCAAACACAGGCTGGACAGAATTCACCAGAAACGGCAGGGTTTGCGGAACTACAGGTCAGTCTCGCCGTGCAGAGGCTCTGGAAATAAGAATTAAATAAGAAAATCGCACAGAAACATCAACTCGCAGGTATTACCTGCGAGTTTTTCTTTTGCCATGATAAGGTCATAATTCGCTGCAAAAATTTATTATTTCCGGTAGTAAACATATTCTGCTGCCTCATACATTTCATGTTCTACAAAAGGGAGATATTACTAAAAATATCACATTTTGGCTACCGCAAGCAGTCAATGCTCGGAAAAGAGCTCATTTTTTCTCCGAAAATCCCTATTATATCATCGTATATCGTATCATCATAACACCTGTCCGAAGCAATAGTGAACTCATCGAGGCTTTTCGTCAAAGCCCACAATTACGACCCGAAAAGCAGCCGTTTTTCTGTTATCCGCCGCTCATAAAGTATATATTTTGCTATTACGAACAGACTTACTTAATATTTTTGATATATACAAACTGTTTAGCGGCATATAGTTTTCATAAACAGAGATTACCATTTATACAGTTTGTATTAAATATTAAGTAATATTTTTTGCGTATTATGTATTTTTAGTTAATACACAATACCTTTTACTCAAACCTCAATCCTGTCTATTTTAAGCCAAACTTTCAAAAAACAAAATCCGTTTTTGCCGCTCATAGCACAATATGAACATTTTTTGAAGTTGAAATATCCACCTTATCATCATTTTAGGGGTTGATGAAAACTTATATAAAGGTGTATAATTTTATTATAAAGAACATATGCAGTAACAAGCCTTCCAATCAAAATCAATTAGTATTTCGATTATGAGGGATTTTTTTATCACCGCAGCACGAGGTACTAATGCTACTAATTTAAAAATGTGAGGTGAAATAATGAATTCAGAGGCGATCTTTAATGCTGCTCATTCAACAGCTATAAGACTTTTAGAATCAGGAGCTTTTGTTACACCGTCTGACACAGTCTGCGCTTTGCAGACAGCCTCCGGTAGGATCTTCACCGGCATTAGCCGCTCAGACATGAATAATCCTATCCACGCCGAGATCGACGCGGTAAACAATATGCTCGCATCAGGCGAAAGAATAGTTATCGGTCTTCTTCTGATAAGCACACAGATGAGGACTCCAATGCTGCCATGCAGCAATTGTCTTGGCTATATTTTATCGCTTGCACAGGAAAACATGGGGTGTATGGTCATGCTGCAGGACAGGATGATCAGCATAAACGAGGTCGGGATGTTTGCCGCGCCGCCACCACCTATGGGCGGAATGATGGAAAATCCCAATTTCGTCGGACATACACCTATACAGCCGCAATTTACATCAGCCCACGCTGTCGCTGCTGCACCTATCCCTCCACCACCTCCTGCATCCATTACAGCACCTCCCCCCGCACCTGTTCCACCAGCATCTGATGCAGATACCCCTGAACCCGATATTACAACAGTCTCAGAAACTTCAGCAGCGAACACCGAAAACGCTACGGGCGATCTTCTGAAAAACAAGGTCAACAGTCTTTTAAGATCAGTTGACGATGACACTGACGAGTTTCTTGATAGTTTGCCAACAAAGAAAAAGAAATTTGGCTTCTTCAGGAAGTAATATTTAAAAAAACAGGGAGGTTTTTTTAATATGAGAGGACAAAAAAAGATGTCTGCTATAAGCCTCGCGCTTATAATACAGCTTATTATAATGGTAGTGCTGTCTTTAGCTATCACAAAAACAATAAGCTCAACGACACGAAGCAATTCTATCCGCAATCTTGAAACAATTACTGAAGAACGTGCAAACATCATCGAAACATACGTAAGGAATGCCGAGGATAAGCTTACATACTTCAGCAAGGCAGGCGAAGTAAAAAAGCTCCTTCTCAATCCTGAAAACTCTGCACTTCAGGCTTCCGCTCAGGCTTATACCGAGGACTATTCAAAAGATATAGATAACCTCGAAGGACTCTGGATAGGCGAGTGGAACACTCACTGTATCGCACATACAAATCCCGAAACAGTCGGAATTACAACAAGAAAAGAAGAAACTTCCCTCCGCCAGCTTCAGGACGCACTGGTAAGTGCAGGCGACGGAGTATACAACACAGGCATTATAATCTCCCCTGCATCGGGTAAACAGATAGTATCAATGTATAAAGCCGTATACGGAGACAACGGAGATCCTGTCGGCTTCGTGGGACTCGGAATATACACAGAGGGGCTTGTAAATACACTCGATACACTCTCTATCAAAGGTGTAAAAGATGTTTCTTACACTATGATAAATGTCAAGGACGATAAGTATATATTCAATAAAAACTCAGACCTCATCGGTACTGAGACTACAAACAAGACTATCAAGTCCATATGCAAAGACCTTCGCGGCAACAGCAAGGACACGATAGGAAGCTTTGAGTATAAGGAAAACGGTACAAAATATATCGGTATCTACTCTTACATACCCGATTATAAATGGATGTTCATTCTCAATGATACAAAGAGCGAAGTTTATTCACTTTCGCATCTCATGCGTATCTATATGGCTGCATTCGGCGTTGCTGTCATAGTACTTATACTTATATTCAACTTTATCTCCAAGAAGCAGGAAAAGGCAAATCAGAAGCTTGCTTCTACTATCATCAAGAGCAACAAAACCAAGGAATCTCTTTATACTGCTATGTTCAAGGATGTTCTTACAGAAGTACGAAACAGAATCGCTTTCTCAATGGATTTTGAAGAAAAGACAGCAGATCCAAAAGAGCCTTATTACTTCGTAATGTACAATATAAACGGTTTCAGCGATGTAAATACCCGCTACGGAAACGATGTCGGTGACTGGCTGCTTGTCAGAACTGTTGATATCTTAGGTCAGGTATTCAAGGGCAGCAGGATATACCGTACAGGCTCAGATGAGTTCATCGTTGCTGTAAAGGGCAATATCAATGATATCGCATATACAGACGTTATCGAAGATGCTACAGACGCTTACAAACGTCTTACAGCAGGTCAGAATACCCCTATGGGTAGGATCAATTTCGAGTTCAGATCATCTGTCTGCAAGAAGAGCGGCGGTATCAATACTTCGATCATCACAGTCCTCAAGGACATGATAAATAAGAACAAAAACGCTACAGTTGGTCAGATCACTTACAATGACCTCGATTCATAAATTCACTGTACCCCTGCTTTATGCAGGGGTATTTTTTGTTGACAAGCTCCTGCTCATCGTGATATAATTAGTAAAACTGACCTTTTTCTACATTTTTCGACGGAGGATTATACTATGAATATTCTTGTTATCGGCAACGGTTTTGATCTCGCTCACGGTCTGCCTACAAGGTATCAGGAGTTCTTGGAATTCATGGCTAATTATGACTGGCATATAATAAGGGGCAGCAATACTCCTATTATTGTGCTGGATAAAGATAACTATGACAAACTTTATAAAGATTATTTTATAAACTTGTCACCTGAGTTAAAAACTGAATATACTCAGTTAATAGAGAACAATTCATGGCTTGAACATTTTATAATCAGATTAAGAGAAAATCTGAGAAACAAGGTGAACTGGATAGATTTTGAAGCAGAAATAGCTGATGTAATTCAGGAAATGGACAACATAAGAAAAAAACTATTAAACAACGAAGAAATAACAAATGATAAAAAAACTGAAAGTATAGAAACTGATTATGAAATAATAAAAAAAATAAGTCAGCCTTTAAAATACGGTCTAAGTCTTAACGGTAATTCTTATTCGCTCCAGAGAGTATCGACTATAAAAAACGAACTCATCAAAGACCTGAATAAACTTATACGCTGCCTTGAATTATACCTTACTGATTATATTGATTACTATATTGATCACTTTATGGATCATAATAAAGACACAAAAATAGAACCGTTTAAAAGCACAAGGTTCGATCATGTCCTTAACTTTAATTATACAAATACATATATAAAATTATACGCACCACATCTTTCAGGAAAATTCGAGAATGGTTTCTGCAACTACATACACGGAAGAGCCAAAAAAGAAAATAAAATCGAAGACTGCGACCTCGTCCTCGGAATAGGTGAATACCTTAAAGGTGATGAAAAAAATAACGATAACGAATATATTGAATTCAAGAAATTCTATCAGCGTATATACAAAGGAACAGGCAGCGCATATACAAGGTGGTTAAATAAGGAACTGATCGATTATAATGAGCATGATCCTGAAAAAAGAATACACACTTATATTTATGGACATTCCCTTGCAACAACTGACGCAGATATAATAGCAAACCTTATAAGAAAATCTGACAAAACAACGATCTACTATTACAGGAAGAGCGATCTGCACGATATTATCCTTAATCTTGTAAAGATAATCGGCGAGGAAGAGCTTATAAAACGCACCTCAGCCGAAAACCAATCTATTATTTTCAACCCTAATCCATAATCATATCGTATTGACAAAACAATGTAATTATGATACAATGATAAAAAATTCAAACGCAAGAGGCTGATAGTATGTTTTGGAAAATCAGAAACGTACAACTGAAAAAAGGTTATTATTTCCCGACTGCGGGGATAGTGCGCCCTTTTTCAGCTTTAGCCAGCTAAAGTTTGTAAAGGTACTATAATATAATATGCGCATTATCTCCTTAACTGCTTTTAAAATTCAGTTTAAGGAGATTTTTTATGTTTAATATCAGAAAACAATTATCAAAGCTATATTTATCATCTGTTCTCGGCAATTTATCCCTTACAGGAGCATGGGTAGCCATACTCGCTGCAAGAGGCTTCACGCTGGTCGAAATAGGCATAGCCGAGACAATATTCCATATCACGAGCATTATATTCGAGCTGCCCTCGGGAGTCATGGCGGACGTTTTCGGCAGGAAGAAAATGCTCATAGTCAGCACTATTATGCAGATACTGGGCAGTATCGCCATGATAGCTTCAAATGACCTGTTCATGGTATGTGTGGCTGTTGCTTTTCACGCGCTGTGTTATAACTTCTCATCGGGCACAGGCGATGCTCTCGCCTACGACTCAATGAAAAAGGCACGTATACAAGGCAAATTCGAGAAATATGAGTCCAATCAGCTGGTAATATACCGCGTTTGCAGCGGCATATCCACTCTCTGCGCAGGTCTTGCCCTTGCAATAGGCTACAGGCTCGCATACAGTACAGAGCTCTTAACCTGCATGATACAGCTGTACGTCATATCCACACTCAGTGAAGTCAACAGCAAAGGATTATCCCACTCCGAAAGCACAATGCAAAAAATACTTAGCTGTGTCAGGGAAAGTATTTCATTTCTAAAACAGGCTCGCAAGGCTCTCGGACTTATGCTGTGCAATTCTTTTGTGGGAGCTGTAGACATACTGCTGCTGTTCTTCCTACAGGCAAAGCTACCCGAAAAAGGTATACCGCAATGGGGACTTGGTCTTGCTCTGCTGTTTATGGAGCTCGGCGGCGTTGTAGGTTCAAGACTTATACTCAAATTCCCGAAAGTAAGCTATAAGGTCATATTTATGATAACAACAGCCCTTGTGCTTACGGGAGTCGGCATAGAACACTCTGCAAGCTTTATTATAGCTGCATTGGGCGGATTTATCTCCGCAGTCGGCGATGACGCACTACAAGTAAGGACAAATGCAAAACTGCAAAAAATGTTCCCCTCGGAACAGCGTGCAACTCTCACATCAGTGGAGTCATTCAGCTTCTCAGTTATAATGATAGTACTCTCTCCCCTTGCAGGCTTTGTTTTCACATACTGGTAAAAATAATACAGGGAACGCCTTACAGAACAAGGCGTTCCCTTATTTTACAGATATTGCTCGATTAATTCGGGCGGATAATATCCGCCCCTACAGTATTTTCATTAATATAAAATAGCCGTAAAATAAACTAGTGAGGACAGTGCGGCAAATACCACCGATGCGGCAAGCAGACCTGTTTTCATTACCTTTACGGCAGTCCTTCCGTCCTTTTCATCATCAGGTATAACAAAGCCAATGAAAAGAGCTCCGATAATAACAGTAGGCATAAGATAGCGGAAATTCATACTGCAAACGAACCTATAATTCATGGACAGCATATAAAGATTGCCCACAAGGATAGCATAGAAGCTTACGAAAAGAAGCTTCTGAACTTTGTCTGCCGCGCCCTTTCTGATAGTTCCAGCAATTATTGAAACGAAAGCAACTGCTGCAATGAAAGTGGCAAGCCAGAAAAGCAAAACGCAGACATTTTCCATATAATGCCTTGACGCAAAATTGTTTCCATTTATGAACTCGCCGAAAATGGAGTTCTTGAGAATAGCTATCAGCGGATTATGCTCGTTAAAGCCCTGTGGTGCGCCGTTTTCATCACGCCACAGCCAGTTCTCATAGACGTTTTTCACCTGAACAAGTGAAAAATCCGTGATTCGCTCCCAGAAAGTTATGCCTTTTATAGACTGATCCATTTCAGGGAGCTCCTGCACATAAGTAAGAGGTATGCCCCAGCGGATAAGTCCGCGCACAGGGAACCAGAGCCCGATAGGAGCACATATACAGCCGAAAACAGAGAACTGTCCAACGTATTTCTTCCACGAGGTCTTGATATTCCTTATAAAAACAACAAGAAATACAAGTGCGATAGGCGGTGCAACCAGAGCCGCTGAGAGCTTCGACATCATGCCCAGACCGATACAAAGAGCGATGCAGACAATGTTCCTCATGTTAGGTTCCTTGTACCATTTGAGGGTGAACCAAACAGCTCCCATAGTCAAAGCCCATGCGAGAGCGTCGTTGTTCACGAGGCTGCCGAGGAAAGTGAAGCATGGGTGAAAAGCCGTAATGATGAGCGGTATGTAAAGAGCCTTGCCGTCCAGCTTAAAATAGCGGAATATCTTGTATGCGGTAATGATTATGGTCAGTGCATAGAACATGGTTAGTACCTGTATGGACTCCACAGCCTTGTCCATATCCATGCCGAAAATACCGTTCAGTATCTTTATCCATACCGCACTTAAAGCGTGATTCAGAGGTGGGTGGCAATACTGGGATATCCCCCTGTAATCACCGTCATAGAGATGATGATTGTAAAAAAGATACGCCACGTAGCCGAGGTGTCCGGGAGCTGCTTCATCGGGTGCTCCGAACCAGTTAACGTCATGCTGACGCTCATAAACGGAAGTTCCCAACACATAGGTAAGCTTCACAGTAAAGCTGATGCAGAATATCAGCAGGCAGTTAAACTGTCGCTTAAACTCCTTCCTGTAAAACGTAAAATACAATGCCAGCGAAAGAACAGTGCCAACTATCATGACAATTGCGAGCCTTTGGTTGAACGTCCTTACATAGGAAATACCAAGTACTCCTATGGCAGCTGCGGCAATAGTGAAAGGCAGCGATACCTTGATATCATAGTCTTTCCGTCCGCACAAAACAGCGATAACAAAGGCGGATACCACACAGTAAACGAGGAACAAAGCTCCTATGCCAAATCTTGACTCTTCCATTGCCGAAGCGTGAAAAGGCAGCAAGGCAAGCATACAGGCAATAAAAGCCGAAATATACGAATGTGACGATAAAAATCCGAATATACGCGAAACAATATCCTCTGTCCCGCTTTTGTTGGCATGACTGATCTTCATTTCATTCTCCTTATTAAATCAGATAGTTAATTTTATCACATTACAGAGTTCTTGTCAAATAAAAAAGGACTACAAGAAGTAGTCCTTTGAGTGTCGGCACTGATTTAGTTTCCCGGGCCGTCGCCAGCCAAGTATCGTCAACGCGAATGAGCTTAACTTCCGTGTTCGGAATGGGAACGGGTGTGACCTCATTGCCATAAGCACCGACTAAATATTATTGAAAACTTTTGAAGGAATAAAGCGTAATGCG
>JAEEGJ010004495.1_pt1 | contig 46958 bp, 36 predicted proteins | sample 8958761 | NCBI WGS metagenome assembly JAEEGJ01 (sample SAMN16246546, study PRJNA631951) | gut metagenome | biome: gut microbiome; feature: rumen; material: RS-attached | host: Bos | place: Iran: Karaj | collected 2018-10
CTAAGGGTGCTGTTCAAGGGGAAGCTGACATCACCGGCTTCAAGCAACTGGATGATCTCATCTTCCTTGCCCTCGTATTTCAATTTCATCAGGTCCTCGAAGTTGAAGGTAGCCTTGGTGTTCTTGTTGATGTTGAAATTGATCTTATCACCAATCTTGGCGATGACGTTCAACTGGATGTCCTGGTCGAAGTCGAAGTTGGTGTTATGTTTCTGGCGTTCGCTCATGGAAGGGTCGCCACGGTAGTTGTGCTTGATACCGAAAGTCAGGTCAACGGAGCCTTGCGGACGGATGTCAATGGTGTTGCTGCCGAAGATAAGGTCGAAAGCCTCGCCACCCACATAAATCGGAGGGATGATGGAGTTGCCGTCGGTGGTGGAACGTGCGTTTTGTTTGCGACGGTCTTTCCAGAAACTCATCACGCCCTCACGGTTCTTGTAATCCATGTATTCCTGTTGCGACATGGTGGTCGGTGTAGCATACTCGAAATCACCAATCTTATGCTTGAAGGTGTATTGGTTGGTTACGGGGTCGTAGATGACCTCGTGGGTGATATTGTCGGGATCGCGCAGATACAACGGCGATTGGTTATAGAGCTGTTGCATGGGGTCACCCTGGTTTTCGGGTATGGGATAGACCAAATGGGTGGAGTCAGGCTGCTGGGCAAAGCCTGGAATCAGGATGGCCAGCAAGAGGGTAAGGATGATATGTCGTTTCATTATGCTCATAGTAGTTTTAGTGCTTCGCGGATCAACACTTCCACAGGGGCGTCAGGCGTTTGTTTCATCAATTTGTCGAGCGCCTTGCTGGCGGCGTTCTTGCTGAAACCAAGAATCACCAAAGCAGATAACGCTTCGTTCTTGACGGTATTGTCAACAGCTTCGACAATTTCCTCGGCATAGTCGGTTTTCCTCACTTTATCCTTGAGGTCAACGACGATGCGTTGCGCCGTCTTGCTGCCGATGCCCTTCACAGCCTGGATGGTCTTGATGTCCTCATTGGCGATGGCGGTGCTGAGCTCATTGACAGTAAGCGACGAGAGGATGAGTCGCGCAGTGTTGCATCCCACGCCGCTGACGCTAATCAGCAGCTCAAACATGTCACGCTCCTTAGCGGTGTAGAAACCAAATAGGTTGTGTGCGTCCTCAAGCACTTGAAGATGCGTGTACAGCTTCACCTCGGTCTGCTCGCCAATGGCGGCGAAAGTGTTAAGTGTGATGTTGATGAAATATCCCACGCCGTGATTGTCGACAATGGCGTAAGCAGGCGTGATCTCAGCAATTTTTCCAGCGATGAAGGCGTACATTTTGCTCTGATTGAAAATAATCGGCAAAGATAGTAATTTTATAATAATTTTTGTTTAGTTTTGCAGCGAAAAAATTTTTGGGGAGGACAGAGTATGATCAATAGTCTCAAAATAGGCGATATCACATGGCGCCATCTGAACAACCCGAGTGAGGAGGACTTTGAGTTTCTCAAAGACCGCTTCCATTTTCACCCCCTTGATATCGAGGACTGTAAGTCGGTTAACCAACGTCCGAAAATCGATATCTATGACGACTACTACTTCCTGATCCTTCATTTTCCCAATTTCGACCGCCAGAATAAGTTTGTGAAGATTAAGGAAGTAAAACTCTTCTGGGGTAAGGATTATATTATTTCCATTGAGAAAAATCCTTGGGGTGTGTCGCAACTTTTCGATGAATACGAAGAAAGGCTGCAAAACGAAGAAGATGTCAGCATCGAAAGTTCCGATAAATTGCTCTATCGCATCCTCGAAAAGCTGATCACCGAGTCAGTGTACTTGCTGCGAAAAGTGGGACTGGATGTAGAGTTGATCAACCGCGAGCTGTTGCAGGAAAAACAGGTCAAGATCATCGAACGAATCTCTATCACCCGTAAGAATCTGATCCTGATCAACACCATATTTAAACCTCAATTGCGTCTGTTCCAGATGTTCGAAAACGGTAAAATCCGAGGCTTCACCGAAGATGTGGAGTACATGGAAGACTACTGGGGTAACATCTTGGACTACTACCAGAAGGTATGGGATATGACCGAGGACTACGAAGAGTTGATCGAAGGCCTGTCGCAGACATTCGACTCCATGCAGACCAACAAGACCAACGAGACGATGAAGATCCTCACTATCATTTCGTCAATCATCCTGCCTTTAACCTTTATCACTGGCCTGTATGGCATGAACGTTCGACTTCCTTTCCAAGAGGATTCGTGGGCGTTCTACGGCCTGATCGGCGTGATGGTTGCCGTGGCCGGCATATTCATGTTTGTCTTCAAAAGGAGAAAGTGGATGTAATCTCTTTCAGGATGACGTCAGTGGCTCCTAACTGAGATTTCAAGTATTTCTTACAGATTTCCGATGCCTGCTGGTAAAAGGCTTCATCGTTGATAAGATGATCGAAGGTCTTATTGAGCTCTTCTTGTCCGTTGATGGAGAAGGCTCCTCCTAAACTGACTAAATCGACAGCTTCCTTAAAACTCTTGTATTTCGGTCCGAACACCACGGGACAGCCGAAGGTAACCGGTTCCTGAATATTGTGGATGTTGACACCAAAACCGCCGCCGATATAGACGAATCGGGCGTATTGGTATAGCTGCGACAGGATGCCGACAGTGTCAATCAAATACACTTTGTCAGGATTTATCGAGGTAAGACTTTCACGAATCTGACGGATGTGCTTTTCAGAGATGTCGTGTGGCGCGATGATCATGCAATAATTCTCGGGAAGTCTCTCAATATAAGGGATGAGCAACTTCTCGTCAGGCGGCCACGAACTACCGGCAATGATGCACTGCCTGCTGTGGATGAAAGCCTCAATTTCAGGGAATGTCTTGGCCTGTTTGGCGATGGCGGCAACACGGTCGAAACGGGTGTCGCCACAACGGGTGACGTTATCAAAGCCGATGCCTTTCAAAAGTTCCATCGTGGTGTCGTCTTGCACAAAGAAATGGCTTACGTGCTTTAACTGCTTACGGAACCAGCCGCCATACCACTTAAAGAAATATTGATCTGGTTTTAAAATCAGCGAAATGTAATAGAGTGGGATGTGCTTTTCGTCGAGTGCGGTCATGTAGTTGAACCAAAACTCGTACTTGATAAAGAAAGTGGCCACAAAATGATGACGCTCAACCCATTGTCTTGCGTTTTTCAGGGTGTCTACGGGAAGGTAAAGCACCTCGTCGGCCAAGGGATAGTTCTTTCTGATCTCATATCCCGAAGGGGAGAAGAAGGTAAGCGAGACCTTGATGTCAGGATGCTCTTTTTTCAGCGCCTCAATCACGGGACGGCCTTGCTCGAACTCACCCAATGAAGCCGCATGGAACCACACCCAAGGACTTTGATCATTGCCAGGCTCGGGACGTTGGCGTCGGCCTTCCACCCATTGTTTGGCCTTGGGATTGCCAAACAAGGCGGCAGCTTTCACCGCAACGGTGTAAGCCCGAATCGCTAAGGTGTAGAGTCCTCGCATGAGTCAGATTAATGATAGTAGTACTCCTCAGGTTGGCGCTGATAGGTGGGGATCATCCAACTAACCCTGATGCCATAATACAAGTCGTTGAAACGCTTGTTTTTATCGGTATAACCTTTGATTATAGGAGTTCCGTCTTCATCGTAATACACCCTGAAGTCGTAGTCCCTGAGGGATTTGGTGCGAGCGTATGTGACCTCAAATGAAAGGGAGAAGTTATAGATCCGGTTGTTACTCATGATCAAATAGCCAGCCTCGCCATGGAAGGCGATGCCGCCACGCATGCGATCATAGCCGTATTGGTAATCGTCCATCAAGGGGTAGGGAGGGTTCTGAGCCTCAATCTGGTAGTCGATACGGATGCGATTGCGTAAATAACCGATACCCGCTTGTACAAAGAATCCACTGTTCGGGTTGGGCTTAAAGGCAAACAACTTACCGATCTCGGCTTGAAAATGGAATCCTCTTTGGAACATGGCCAAGGATGCAGCCAGACCGCCGCCGCCGATGACCTCGCCCTCGTAAGTGGTGATGCCCTCACCAAGGATGCCGATGCGGTCGTCTTTCAGCTTATTGCCAAAGACGAAGTTGCCGTTGGCCGTGAACAGCCAGTTGCTCTTGGTCTTGTAGATGAAACTGCCGCCAATGGTGTTGGTGAATCCATAGTCGATTTTGGTGTCAAGTCCGGGGAACTGAGCTGCGTAAGTCACCTGAAACATAGCGGTGGGAATGGACTCCTTTTCAATATGTCTGGGCGTTTGGGCGATGCCCGAAAGCACGGCAATTAGCGTAAAGAGTAGGGTAAAGGTGTATTTTTTCATGATGCTTATTTGTCAATCCTGAATGGTTTCAGCATGCAAACTTAACGTTTTTCGCAATATCTTATTACCTTTGCGGCGTTTTTTATTTTAATATGGAAAAGGAACAATACAACATAACCACGCTGCCCAACGGCATCCGTCTGCTACATCGTCAGAAAAAAGGTGAGATAGCACATCTGGTTTTGGTGGTGGGTACAGGCTCGCGCGATGAGCGGGATTTCGAGAACGGCATGGCCCATTTTATCGAACACACCATCTTCAAAGGTACCCAAAACCGCAAGCCTTACCATATCCTGAGCTGCCTCGACAACGTGGGTGGTGACCTGAACGCCTTCACCACCAAAGAAGAGACCTGCCTGCAAGCCTCGTTCTTGAACGTTTACTACAAACGTGCCATGGACCTGCTGTCAGACATTGCATTCCAGGCGACTTTCCCTGAGAATGAGCTGGAGAAGGAGAAAGATGTGGTGCTCGACGAGATCAACTCATACCTTGACATGCCTTCGGAGGAGATTTACGACGTGTTTGAGGAGATCATGTTCAAGAACCATCCGTTGGGTAGGAATATCTTAGGTACCAATGCTTTGGTGAAAGGCTTCCGTCGTGACGACATCCTGAATTTCATGAATGAAAACTACAGCACCGACTCCATGGTGCTGGCTACCATCGGCGATATCAGCTTTAAGGATTTCGAGAAGATGGCAATGGCTTTCTTCGGCAACCGTCCCGATCATAGGATGCCGAACCGCCGCAAGCCCTTCATCTCTTATGAACCCACTAAGGTTGAGATGGAGCGCAACAACCACCTCAGCCACTGCATGATCGGCGGACTGGCACCTGAGTTTGTCCATCCCAAGAAGCGTACCATGGTGCTGCTGAACAATATTCTTGGTGGCCCCGCCATGAACTCCCGCCTTAGCTTGAATATTCGTGAGAAATACGGCTTCGCGTATACAATCGAATCGCAATACAATGCCTATTCCGATGTGGGTTTGTTCAATGTTTACATGGGTGTGGATCCGGAATCTTTGGACAAGGCTATTAATTTGGTTTACAAAGAGTTGAATAAACTACGTAACCAAAAGATGGGTACCATGCAGCTGCATCATGCCAAGCAGCAGCTCATCGGTCAGTTGGCCCTTGGACGTGAGTCGGGGATGAGCGAGTTGTTAGCCATCACCCGTTCCATGCTGATGAACGAGCCGGTGGAGACCGTGCCTGACATCATCCATACCATTGACGTCATCACAGCTGAGGATCTGATGGCTGAAGCTAATGAGGTGTTCGCTCCCGAGCGCCTCTCCACCTTGATTTTCCGTGCCTCCAAGTCATGATCGATCTCACCTACGCCATCGAAGAATACCTGGAACAGCACACCACGCCAATGGATGAAGTGCTTCACGAACTGTATCGTGAGACGCATCTCCATGCCATGAATCCTCGTATGGCCTCTGGACCGGTGCAAGGCCGGTTTCTTCAGCTCCTCTGTCAGCTGATGCAACCTAAAAAGGTGCTGGAAATAGGTACATTCACTGGTTTTGCCACCATCTGCATGGCAAGAGGCATGGCTTCTGATGGATTGTTGACCACCATCGAGGCCAACGAAGAATATGAAGGTATCATCAGGAAATACTTGGCTAAAGCAGCTGTCGCTGATCGTGTGCGGCTGATCATTGGTGATGCCAAGGAAGTCATCCCTACATTGGAGGGCGGGTTCGATTTGGTTTTCATCGATGCCGATAAGATCAGCTATCCCTCGTATTATGATTTGGTGATCGAAAAGCTCAACCCAGGTGGAGTTGTCTTGGCAGATAACGTACTTTGGGAGGGCAAGGTGTTGAATGTTGGCACCAAGGAACGTGACACAAAGGCAATTCAAGCCTTTAACGACAAGGTTCAAAACGATCCCCGAGTGGAGAACGTGTTGCTTCCACTTCGTGATGGCTTGATGATGGTAAGAAAGCTTTAATTCGTCTTAAACTTATACTTCACCTCTTTCAACTCGGCGTTGGCCTTGGTGATCTTGTTTTTCAGTCCTTCCTTATAGGCTTTGACTTTCTGTGCCATGTTGGCATCGCCAAGCGCCAGCATCTCGGCGGCGAGGATGGCGGCGTTGAGTGCGCCGTTCACGCCAACGGTGGCTACGGGAATCCCAGGAGGCATCTGGATGATCGACAGCATGGCGTCGAGACCGTCAAGCATGCCTTTTACCGGTACGCCGATCACGGGTAGGGTAGTGTTGGCGGCGATGACACCTGGCAAAGCGGCGGCCATGCCGGCAGCAGCGATGATGACTTTGATGCCACGACCTTCGGCTTCACGGGCAAACTGTTCCACTTCCTGAGGCGTACGGTGTGCGCTCAAGGCGTTCATCTCAAACGGGATCTCCATCTCGTCAAAAAACTGTGCGGCTTTCTCTAAAACGGGAAGGTCAGAGGTGCTTCCCATGATGATGCTTACGATTGGATTCATGTTGAATGTGTTTTTTGCAAAAATAGAACATTTTCGGTATTGTCAACCAATGAATTTCGTATTTTTGTATTTCCAATTCTAATAACATGAAAACAGTAAAAGTCTTAGACAAGGAGTTTTCCATTTACATCCCTCAGGAAAAAATCGAGAGCGCCATCCAAACTGTGGCGGATCAATTGAACAAGGATATGGCCGACAAGAATCCACTTTTTTTGGTGGTACTCAACGGTGCTTTTATGTTCGCTTCTGAGCTTTTCAAACGCCTGACCATCCCTTGCGAGATTTCATTTGTGAAGCTCTCGTCGTATGCAGGTACCAAGACCACAAGCGTGGTGCGTGAACTTATTGGTCTTGACCATTCTCTTGAAGGCCGCAATGTAGTTATCGTGGAGGATATTGTCGACACGGGGCATACCATGAAGTACACCATTGAGAAGCTGCATGACCTTGAAGCCGCCGATGTGCGTATTGCCACGTTGTTTTTCAAGCCGGAATCCTTCCAATACGATTATCCCATCAACTACAAGGCGATGGATATCTCAAACGAATTTATTGTGGGCTATGGCCTCGACTACAACCAACAAGGCCGTAACCTTCCCGATATTTATAAGGTAATCTAAATCTTAAGTTATGCTTAATATCATCCTTTTTGGCCCTCCCGGGGCAGGCAAAGGGACCCAGTCGCAGTTCCTTCGCGAAAAATATCAATTGACTTATATCTCCACTGGTGAAATCCTCCGCGAGGAGATTGCCGCCGAAACCGAGCTCGGTCTTCAGGTGAAGGGAATCATTAGCCAAGGTGGCCTGGTTTCCGATGAGATCGTTGCTGCCATCATCGAGAAGAAACTCTCTGAGAATATCAGTTCTCCAGGTTTCCTTTTTGATGGCTATCCGCGTACCGTGAAGCAGGCAGAGATCCTCGACGAGATGATGAAAAAATACAACATCTCGCTGTCAGGCGTGCTGAGTCTTGAAGTGCCTGAAAACCTGCTTATTGAACGTATGCTCGAGCGTGGCAAGGTCAGTGGTCGTGCCGACGATAACATCGATTCCATCAAGCATCGTTTTGTGGAATACGAGGCTAAGACCAAACCGGTGTTGGCTTACTACGAAGCCAAAGGCAATCTCCACCCCGTCAATGGCGTAGGTGAGATTCCCGAAATTTTCAAGAAACTTTGTGAGGTGATAGACACGCTCTAACGTTATTACTTAGCAAAGTCCCCCAAAAGGCGCCTTACCGTAACTCCTGAATGGAGTTATGTAGCGCCGTTGGGGGACTTTGCTAAGTAGGAGTTACGAATGATTCCAGCGAACATCTCTTTTGAGAATCGACGCTGGATTCCCTCCGATGATTTGTTCCTCGCCGCGGAACGCCGACCGTAAGGCCGTTCCTGCGGCGAGGATTGTATTATCTGATAACTCAGCTCCCTTCAACAGCATGCACTTGCAGCCAATCCATACGTGGTTACCCACCACAATCGGACGGTCTTCGTTGATGCGCTCGCCTTCCTTATTATAGACTGGATGCTCATCGGTGTCCATCACCAATACATCCCAACTGACCAAGCAGTCGTTGCCGAAGCGGATTTCCTTGGCGCACACCACGGTGCTTTCTGCTGTGATGTTGAAATGGTCGCCCAATTCAAGCTTGCCTCTCACCGAGATCTTCGATCCATGTCCGATGGAAGCCTTTCCCTTGAATTCGACTTCGCCACTCACTTGCCAAATCGTCCGTGAGCGTTTGCGGTCGTAGTGACCCACATCGCCGAAGCCAATCTTGATGTCTGCGGTATCGGCGTTTTCAGGAAGGGTCACCTTGCCATGCATTTCCCTCAAGTAAACCCTTCTGGATACCATCACTGGACATCTGACAGCGGTCTTGAAAGGGAAATAATGGAAGTTGAAGCGCAAAGTCTTCGGAATAGAACAAAGGATATGCAGTTTCTCGCTGAAGGTCATGGGACGATGCTTTAGTTCAGCACATCATGGATAATCTGGGAGCCGCCAGAGACTTCACTGTCAGCGGTGAAAGCATCTCCAGTAAAGTGCAAAACACTGGCACCAGAAAGGTTAACCGTAATGTTTTCGTAGCAATGAATGTATGCTTCGCTTGCGCCTGAAATGGTTCCTTCGCACACTTCGCATGATAAGGCGTATTGTGAATCGACGATCTTCTTAATGATCTTGCTGGCTCCGCTCATTTCGAGTTTCAATCTGCCGACTGCACCCATTAATGTGGCCTGTGAAGCACCGCCGATTTCGAGCTCAAGTTCATTGGCGAGGATAGCGCTTTCGATCTTGGAAGCACCAGATAGATCCATTTCAAGGATATCAGTGGCTCCTAAATCGCAATAAAACTTCGAAGCGCCCGACAATTCAACTTTCAAATCCTCACCAGTAAGACCATACTCTGAATGGAATTCGGTAGCGCCCGACAAATTGACAGATAACAGATTGGCATTGTAGGGGAGAACGACCTTTAATTCCGTAATATTGACAATAGCCATTGGCTTGAGGTAGATCTTCAAGGTGTTGTTAACGGTTTCAACTACGACGTATGGCATGACGTTTTCACCTGCCGTGACCGTAATCGTATTTGTATTTTCGCTGACATAAGCATCAAATGCGTTTGAAATTTCAAGGGCGGTGTAATTACCTGGGTTGCCAAAGTCCTTTGGGATAATGGTGCCTTCGGTAACTTTTGTGCAGCTGCTGAATGTGACTAATACAACTGCGGAAAGAATAATAAGAAATCTTCTCATGATTGAATCTGTGCCAGTTATTACCCGTTGGCTCTTCGGGGTTTAGTTTGTTGTTTTGACAGCAAATATACGAGAAATACATCTTTTTATTGTCGGTTTCGTGAAAAAAACATACTTTTGGAGTCTAAATTCTAATTGTCATGAAATTTGCTCCTTACACCCATAACGAAGCCGCTCTCGAAGAGCGAATCGCACAGATTGTCAACACTGAAAAAAAACAAGGCAACGAGAAGGAAGCCCTGAAGACCATTTTCCAAAGCATCGACTTTACAACCTTGGAGGCTTTTGATAATGAAGAGAAGATCAACGACTTCTGTGCTAAGGCATTAGCTTTTCCGAAACAAGCACCACATCTCTCAGTGCCGGCGATCTGCATCTATAGCCCCTTCGTTCGTCAAGCTAAGGAATTGCTTAAAGGTAGTGGCATCCGGGTGGCTACTGTGGCCTGCTGCTTCCCGTCGGGACAGATGCCTTTTGATCTCAAATTGAAAGAAGTGGAATACTGCGTGAACGAAGGCGCCGATGAGGTGGATATGGTGATTTCAAGAGGGACGTTCCTTGCTGGCCGTTACGATGAGGTATTTGATGAAATCAAGACCATCAAAGCGACTTGTGGCGACAAGGCTCACCTGAAAGTAATTCTTGAGACCGGTGAACTAAAGACCGTGGAGAACATTCGCAAAGCATCCGAAATAGCTATCCTCGCTGGTGCTGACTTCATCAAGACTTCCACTGGTAAGGTGCCTGTGGCTGCCACGCCACTGGCTGCCATCATCATGATAGACACCATTAAGGAATACTACGAAGCTACGGGTAAGAAGGTCGGTTTCAAGCCTGCTGGTGGCATGAAGACACCTGAAGACGCACTTACCTATTATTATTTGGTGAAGCACATCCTTGGCGATCAGTGGCTCAACCCGAACTTGTTCCGTGTGGGTACCAGCCGCCTCGCAGGGCAGATTTTGGATTTGATCAAATAAGGTTATTCCTGGTAATTTTCGCCGCTTTCTTCTCCGAGATCCGGAACCGCTTCGGTTTTGGTGGGCTTGATTCTTACTGGAGGGTTGATGATGTCGGCTGTGACAAACGCCAAGCTGTATTGGGGTTTTAGGATTCTTAGGTATTTCTCGGCCTCAACGCGGTTGCGGAAATCACCGACACGCAGTCTATAATAAGGTTGTTCGTAGGAGAGATAGATGGGCAGGTCGGGATACAACTCCTCAAATTCCTTCTTGACCAGATTGGCGTGATCCACAGCCTCGTTGCCGATCTCCATAAAGATCTGAACCCTGAAACCACTCATGGTGTTGCTCACGGCATAGATGTCGCGCTGACGGACCATAAGTCTTTCCACTTGGCTGTCTTGCTTGACACGGAGCGATCCTTTGTGTTGTGCGAATCCACCAAAGGCGAGGGCGGAGAGTATGAAGAGCAACAAATATTTTTTCATTTTTTTCAAGTCTGGTTTGACGCTGCTAAATTACACAATTTTTTATTATCTTTGTAGCCTGATACGAATGTGATGAACAGTAACCTCGATGCCAACGGCTCTCATCTCTCCAAGGCTGAAAAAGACCTTGAGAATGTGCTTCGTCCCGATGCGTTCAGCAGTTTTGCCGGACAGGAGAAGGTCGTGGACAACCTTCGTATCTTTGTGAAAGCTGCTGCCCAGCGTGGCGAGGCGCTCGACCATACCTTGCTTCATGGCCCTCCGGGACTGGGCAAGACTACACTGTCGCACATCATCGCCCATGAGCTTGGTGTGAACATGAAGATGACCTCGGGACCGGTGCTCGACAAGCCAGGTAACCTTGCTGGTCTGCTCACCAGTCTGGAGCCGAACGACGTGTTGTTTATCGATGAGATCCATCGGCTTAGTCCAGTGGTGGAGGAGTATCTCTATTCTGCCATGGAGGATTATCGCATCGACATCATGATCGAGTCGGGACCTAATGCCCGCAGCATTCAGATTGCCTTGAATCCTTTCACGCTGATCGGCGCCACTACGCGCTCGGGTTTGCTGACGGCTCCGCTGCGTTCGCGTTTCGGCATCAACCTCCGTCTGGAGTATTACGATGCCAAGACGCTCTCTGGCATTGTGAAACGCTCAGCTGGCATCTTGCAGGTGCCCATCGATGATGCGGCCGCCTACGAGATCGCTCGTCGTAGTCGCGGCACGCCGCGTATCGCCAATTTGTTGCTCCGCCGCGTGCGCGACTTCGCCCAAATTCAGGGCGACGGCCGCATCAACGTGGCTATTGCACGCGTGGGTCTCTCTGCCTTGAATGTGGATGAGCATGGCCTCGACGATATGGACAACAAGATTCTCAATACCATCATTGAGAAGTTCAAAGGCGGTCCCGTTGGTGTCAACACCATCGCCACAGCAGTAGGGGAGGACCCGGGCACCATCGAGGAGGTCTATGAGCCTTTCCTCATCCAGGAAGGTTACCTTATGCGTACCCCTCGAGGCCGTGAATGCACAGACCTTGCCTATAAACACTTGGGGAAAACAAGAATTTCCAAAGCTGGTGAAATGGAACTGTTTTAATTCTTGTTGGAAACCCTCATCATTCACCCTCTAAATTCTAAATTATTAATTATCGCTACAGTTTGACCACCTTGTCGGTGTAAGTCTTCCCGTCTTTCATGACGATGCGGAGGGTGTAGGTACCCGAGGGCAGGTTGCTCATGCTGATGCCTTCAAAGCCTTTGCCTTGTGAATGGACAAGGCGGCCTTGGATGTCGTAAAGCTCCACATTCCGAGGCTGAACGTCAGGGGAGAACTCCATGTGAAGTTGATCGTCAACAGGGTTGGGGAAGAAGGCGTAGGGCTTCAACAGGGGTTCTCCTTTTTCTTCCAAAGAGCAGTAGCCGTCGGAAGTGATTTTCAGGACATAGGGGAATGGGTGAGTCCAATAGGAAGGGTCGGGGCCTCCTTCGCCCGAAAGCAGGCAACCGCCATCGCGGGCTGGTATCATGTCAGTGATTGTATGATATTCTTGGGCTCCCCCGTACCAGCGTTTCCATTTCAGGTTCAGATCCGTGTCGAGCTTGCATACAGCCACCTGTTGAGGATCGCCGTAATAGCCGCTGAAGGTGGTGTAGCAAAAATACACTTCATCGTTGTTGATGACAATGGGTCTTTGAGCACTCAGCAGCTTATACTGGTATGCCGGAGGATTGAAGACATCGAAAAAGACGGTGTTGACGGTATTAAAACCGCTGTCCATCTTCCATATGGCGGCACCATAATACGTTGTTAAGTTATAATGAGAGCAACCGAAGACAGGTGTTGGCAACAAAAACACGCTATCGTTAATCCAATTCATTGTGACATTGTCATTTCTATGCCATTCCGCTATTATGATAGAATCGTTCAGGTTGTCGTATTGTAGGGGGGTCGTGGCTTGTTGACCGGTGGAAAGATGATAGATTGTGCCAACATTGAAGTCACCGTCAACCTCACAATAGGACAACCTGGGCTGGGATGCGTACGGAGTGACTTCTATTTCATATCCCAGCACAATATCATAATGGTCACCTGTGGAAGCAAAAGAGCAAACCTGAAGCTGGTTCAGACCCTCAAACTGACTTTCAAAATGAGTTGTCGTCAATCCACCGGGCATTACTCTTCCAAACAATAAACAAAGGGAGTCATCCCTCTTTCTAGCGTTTGAGGCGAAACATATGCTCCCGTCAACATCCAGGAAAAACCGTGCACAGAAATTATGCGAGTAGTTCACAATATCCTCTGAAAGGTCGACGACGACAACACTGTCAGGATTATAGCAGAGAGTTTCGTCGAATTTGAAGATATGGAGCAGATTGCTAGTGGTGCCACTTGAGCTCTGTTCGTATGATTCTGCGATGGCAATATGATGCGAAGGGTCATCAGGAATGCTGAGAAGGGCACATATTCTGGTGTTGGCATTATCCAATCCTTCGATGGTGTATTCCAGCTCATTCACAATGTTGCCTTGTTGAGACAACTTCAAGACCATGTTTTTTCCAGGGACTACTAAATAATGTCCATCAAGGGTTTCGCTGCAAAAGCTATAGGAATAATCTGTCGTATAAGGAAGCAACACCTCAAAAGCCGACTCTTGGGCTTGGACGCTGGTGAGACAAGACACCAGCGCCCAAAACAAGCAGAGAAATTGTTTTTTTTCTTTAATCATATCGATGTATTACTCTTCTGGTAAAACCGGTTTACAGTTGATATCGCCAAGTCTAACAAGGAGCAAGGCTTCCCTATTATGGTTTTCTTCTCTGACGCATCTATACTGCACAATATGAAAATCGATAATAGGTTGCATATAAAACTCTTCCAGTTCTGCAAATAAAACACTATAGTTGTTCATGTAATAAGCCATGTCGGTTGGAGAAACGCATTGTGGGTCGTCCCAGAACAATCTCCACGGCAGGGAATAGCGTCCATTTGGGCTGTTTGTATCTGGAAACTCGTAGGCATGGATTTCCAAGGAATTGATATTTGTGTAATATGTCTGGTATCCAGGACCACATTGTAAAGATACTCCATCATGTAATCTTGCGTTTAATACTCTCACGCAGTCCCAACCCAAATACTGTCCTTCAGGTTCAGTATCACATAATCCAAGACCATCAAAATCATACCAACTTAGAGTATCATCAATGATTGGATCATAGTTTCCAATAATTGAGGGGTCATATATTCTGATAATCACATCAACAGTCACATCACCTGTAATTGAATTAAGGTCGGACCTAGTTTCGTTTTCAACAAGGCTTTCTATGCAAAATAGAGTTTGTTGATTGAGTTCAGAGGTGTTTAATCGAGACAGTATTTCGTTTCTTGTTGTTTCATAAAACAGGTTAAGATTACTCAGTAAAACATTTCCTTCGCTGACATTCAATGAGGCATGTACCGTGTCCGTCAGCATTTCTATTGAGTAATTGCTTGCGTCGCACATCGTGAAGTTCTGATAATTAGTTAAGGTGTTCAGGGCTTCGGCCAGCGGCATGGTCTCTCCACTTCTCTCATTTGCGGCGGCTTTCAATTTCTCGCCGAAGGCGATCATGGCTTTGTCCATGTCGCTCAGTTCGTGGCTTTTGGCAACGGTTTTAGAAGTGTTGTCCTCTTCGGTTTTGTCCTTCTTACAGGAAACGATGATTGTTGTTGCGAAAACCAAAAGGATGGCTGCAATGAAATAGATTCGTTTTTTCATGATGTAAATGGTTTTGTTTGTTAGTAATGATTGTTAAAGTTGTTTTTCAAAGTCTCCGTCGGCATAACCGGTGGTGTTTTCAAGATAGATAGTGTAGGCCCCTTCTGAAGAGAAGGTCATTGGGACGACCAGCAGTTGCTGAACTGCTGTATTCACCACGCCGCTATAAATAGTCAACCCATTAGGATTGTAAACGGAAACGGTGACGTTGCCGAGGTTTTGGTTGAACTGGATGTAAACGGAATTGTCATTGAAACCGGCTTCAATGGCATTGGGACTAACACCGTACATTAAACTGCCTTGTAGTTCAATTAAATCGTAACTGGGTGGAAGCTCTTCCGTTATTTCGCTTACGAAACTAGGTTCATAATTAAATGCTGGTGCTTTCAAAACAAAGAAACCAAGCATGCAACAGCATAACAAAGCAAATAGTGTTTTTTTCATGGCCGTTTTTAAAATGTTCGTTTGTGTTTTGCAATAGTATAACAAAAAAAGCCCATCCGAACTTCCATCCGAACTTTTTCCTTTTAATAAAAACAAAAACATTTGGATATCAAACAGATACAAAACAATCCATCCGAACTTTTAAGAGAAAAATCCGAACCGTGGGGTGAAATAACTTCTGGTTTGGGACGAAACAGAGCTTTTTAGGGACGAAAAAAGTCGTTTTTTCAAGCCTCTTCCATGGTCTTGCGCACCTTGGCGCGAAGCTTGTCGAGCACGCTCGTGCTGACGCCAAGCAACGAGGCCTCACGCTGTCTCGGCAGCTTCAGTCTCGACAACATGCATACTCGCAACTCCATTTCGTTCATTTCGGGGTACTTGAGCTTGAGCGATTCCCATAGGCCGGGATAAAGTTCCATGAGGATTTCCTTCACGGCTTCCCAATGGTCTTCCTCGCCGAAAACCTCCTGCTCCAAGTCCCTAAGCGCACCCTTGTCCCTTGGGGTCTTCAGGCAGTAGTCGAATCGCTCCAGGGCATAAACCTTTGCATAGAGCAGGTCTGACAGTCGTTGTTCCGCATCGACGACTTTCCTCTCCTGAGCCATCCTGCTTTCAACCAGGGCCTTGTTTTGCTGCATGAAATGGAAGAGGTTGGCGTTGGCGAGGGCTTCTTTTTTGCTGGCTTGGGCAGATCGGTACAAAAACAAGGAGAGAACGCACAACAGCACAACCACGACTATGGCAAAGATACGCTGGTTACGGGCAATTGTTTTGTTCATCGTGTTCTGCAGGGTTTCGTAGTCATATTGTTTTTGGATGCGGTAAACAGCCTGTTCTTGTCTTTGGCTCATTAGGTCATACAAGGCACTTTCATGTTGCTCGTAATACCTAAGTATTAATGAATCGTTTCCTTGTTTTTGGGCGAACTTCAATAAAGCTCCAAAAGCCGACACTTTGGTTTCGCTTTTTAACTGAGCGTCCTTCATGACTTTTTCCAGGAGTTGGAAATAGATTTCGGCGGAGTCCATCTGGCCCATTGACATAAAGGTGTTACCGAAATTAAGGTAAATGATAGTCTTTTCACTATTGTCAAGGCCTTTTCCCACCAAAATGATTCTAAGACAGTCCAAAGCTTGGTCGAAATTCCCTTGAATTCGGTAAAGGACGGCGTAATTATTCAAAACTCTACGCACTATTTTATCCAAACCACGGTTTTGAGCTGACTGCAAACTGTTTTGAAGACACATCTCAGCACTGTCAAGTTGATACGATAGTATAAAGGCTGTTGCCAAAGTGTTTTCTATAATAGGTTTATCCAATTCTGGATCATCAATATTGTTATTTGAAGTCCTAAAGGCCGATAAAGCCTCTTTAACTCTGCCTTCATCATATAAAAGCTTTCCAACCCAATATTCTGCCCTCGCCATGGTAAGGCTGTCGCCGGCCAACTCGCCATAATGCTCCGCTTCTTTGAACGACGCCATGGCGGCCTCTTTGTCGAAATCTCTCTCGGTATAGCCGTTGTAGAGTGCCGCCAGAGCAGCTTTGGCATATTGTTTCTTCCCTGCATAGTAGCCCGATGCCTCTGCGAGGCCAGGAATGAACAGCACCGTGTCGGTCTCCACCAGCAGGTTGCCGTCGCCATAAACGGCCTCGGCCTGTGCCATGGCATCCGCCATGCGCTCCGACTCACGGGGATAGGGGCTGCACGCCGCAAGAAAGGCGGCAAAAAACAATAACCCAATCCTGCGGTGAAGCTTCATGCCACAAACTATAATTCTTTCCTTAATCTAGCCACTGGAATTCCCAGCTGTTCCCTGTACTTTGCCACAGTGCGGCGGGCAATCGGGTAACCTTTCTCCTTTAACACATTCATCAACTCCTCGTCAGTAAGCGGCTTGGCCTTGTTCTCGTCTGCCACACAGTCCTGCAAAATTTTCTTGATCTCACGGGTGGAGACCTCCTCGCCTTCCTCGTTGGTGATACCTTCGCTAAAGAAGGTCTTCAACAGGAAGGTGCCGTAAGGAGTTTGAACATACTTACTGTTGGCCACACGTGAGACGGTGGAGATGTCCAGGCCGACCTTCTCAGCGATATCCTTCAGGATCATGGGCTTCAGCTTGGTGTCATCGCCCGTGAGGAAATACTCCTGCTGCATGTCCATGATGGCCTTCATGGTGATGTACAGGGTGTGTTGGCGTTGCTTGATGGCGTCGATGAACCATTTGGCGCTGTCGATTTTCTGCCTGACAAAAGTGGCCGCCTCCTGCATGCTGCGCGATTCCTTGCTCTTCGAGAAGTCTTCAAGCATCTTCATATACTGCTTGTTGACCTTCAAGTCGGGGTTGTTCCTGCCGTCCAGTGATAGCTCTAGGTTGCCGTCCTTGATGTAGATGAAGAAGTCAGGCGTGATGTAATGGCTGTTGCGGGCACCCGAAGTGGATGAGTCGCCAGGTTTGGGGTTGAGCTTGAGTATCTCGTCCAAAGCAGCCTTGAGCTGGTGGTTACTGGCACCAGTCTTCTTAGCGATCTTGTCGTAATGCTTCTTGATGAACTCTTCGAAGCAGTCCTTGATGATGGTGACGCACAACTTGTAGTCGTTGTAGGGATTCTCTTCCTGGAGACGTTGCAGTTGTATCAGCAGGCACTCTTGGAGATCTCTTGCACCGATGCCAGGGGGATCCAACTGTTGTACCACGTTGAGCACCTTGTTGACTTCCTCTTCGGTAGTCTCGATGTTCATTGTGAACAGCAAGTCGTCGACGATGTTGGCGACGGGGCGGCTAAGATAACCGTTGTCATCAAGATTGCCAATGATGACTTCTCCGATGATTTCTTCATCTTCAGTCAGGTCATGGAAGCCCAGCTGATGGATCAGATAATCCTGGAACGACTCCTCGTGAACGATAGGGGCTTGGTAGTCCTCGTCGTCGGCACTATGGTTGTTGGCGTGCGACTTGTAGGCGTAGTCGTATTCGTCCTCTTCGGGCAAATAGTCGTTTAAGTCGAAGCCTTCTTCCTTGCGGAGATCAAACTCGTCGTCGTTGTAGTCGTCGTTTTCGCCGAGATCGTCGTCGCTGTTGTCGAAGCTGTCAAGCTCGTTGTCGTCAGTGTTGTCTCTTTCTTCCGCGGTTGACTCGTTCTCGTCGCTATTGATGCTGTCTTCAAGGGCGGGATTGGATTCTATCTCTTCCTTGATCCTTTGTTCAAGTTCAATCAAAGGCAGCTGCAGCAGCTTCATCAGTTGAATCTGCTGTGGCGAGAGCTTCAGCTCTTGTCGCTGAACCTGAGTCAATCTCTGATCCGACATAACTTTTATCTCTTATCTTTTATCTTTTATCTTAATACAAGCAGTTTTTCGGAGTTCTTGGGAATGGGATGACGTCACGGATGTTGGTCATGCCGGTGATGAAGAGCAGCAGGCGCTCGAAGCCCAGACCGTAGCCAGAGTGCGGCACTGAGCCGAAGCGGCGACTGTCAAGATACCAATCCATCGAAGCCTCTGGGATGCCGACTTCGTGCATGCGGTCAAGGATCTTGTTGATATCAGTCTCACGCTCGGAACCGCCGATGATTTCGCCGATGCCGGGGAAGAGTACATCCATGGCACGGACGGTCTTGCCGTCTTCGTTCTGCTTCATATAGAAAGCCTTGATCTCCTTCGGGTAGTCGGTCAGGATAACTGGCTTTTTGAAGTGCTTCTCAACGAGGTAGCGCTCGTGCTCCGACTGCAGGTCGACGCCCCAGCCATCCACGGGATACTGGAACTTGCCCTTCTTGTTGTAGTTGGAGTTGCGCAGGATGTCGATGGCCTCGGTGTAGGTCAGGCGCACGAACTCATGCTCGAGCACGAAGTGCAGTTTGCTTATGAGTTCCATCGACTTCTCTTCTTCTTTCTTGCCCTTCTCTTCGTCTTGCAGGCGCTTGCTGAGGAACTGGAGGTCGTCCATGTTGTTGTCCAAAGCATATTGAATCAAATATTTCAGCATCTCTTCGGCAAGGTCCATGTTGTCGTTGATGTCGTAGAAGGCCATCTCGGGCTCGATCATCCAAAATTCGGCCAGGTGGCGCGTGGTGTTGGAGTTCTCAGCACGGAAGGTGGGACCGAAGGTGTAGATCTTACCCAAAGCTGTGGCTGCCAACTCGCCTTCGAGCTGACCCGACACGGTGAGGTTGGTCGACTTACCGAAGAAGTCTTGCTTATAGTCGATGTTGCCTTGCTCGTCGCGAGGAATGTTGTTGAGGTCTAAGGTGGTCACCTGGAACATCTCGCCAGCACCTTCAGCGTCGGAAGCGGTGATCAAAGGCGTATGGATGTTGTAGAAACCACGCTCGGTGAAGAACTTATGGATGGCGAACACCATGGCGTGGCGCAGGCGCATCACGGCACCGAAGGTGTTGGTGCGGAAACGCAAATGGGCGATGTCGCGCAAGAATTCCAAGGAGTGCTTCTTGGGTTGCAGCGGGTACTCGTCAGGGTTGGCGGGACCGAACAGTCCAATCTCTTTCACGGAAAGTTCCACGGCTTGGCCGCTACCCATGGAGGCAACCAAAACACCCTTGGCCCACAACGAAGCGCCAGCGTGCATCAAAGCCAACTTTTCTTCTGGGATGACGTTCAGGTCAACGACCAGCTGCAAGTTGTTGATGGTGGAACCGTCGTTCAAGGCGATAAATGCCACATTCTTGCTGCCGCGCTTGTTGCGCACCCAGCCCATCACGGTAATCTCTTCTTCCGAAGCCTGCATTTGCAGGGCTTGCTTGATTTCTACTCTTTTCACTTTATGATGATTTTATTCGTTACTTAAATAAATAATGTGCAAAGAAACGAAAAAAAACGCAATGGCGGTTTGAAAATGTTGTACTTTTGCAATTATGAAATTCCCAATGATCATCGCTGGCCCATGCAGCGTCGAAAGTGAAGCACAAATTCTTGCCACGGCACAAGCCCTGACTCGGATTCCTGAAGTGAAGATGCTACGCGGTGGCATTTGGAAGCCGCGTACCCGTCCTGAAGCTTTCGAAGGCAGGGGAGAAGAAGGCTTGGTTTGGCTCCGCGAAGCGAAGCAGGCTACAGGTCTGCCCACCGCTACCGAAGTGGCTACTCCAGAGCACGTCGAGTTGGCTTTGAAATATGAGGTTGATGCGTTATGGATCGGTGCCCGTACTGTGGTCAATCCCTTCTCAGTACAGCAGCTAGCCGAGGCCTTGAAAGGAGTCGATATTCCTGTGTTCATCAAAAACCCTGTTTCACCTGACTTGAAGCTGTGGATTGGCGCTTTCGAACGCTTTCAGAAGGTTGGTTTGACGCAATTGGTGGCTGTTCATCGGGGCTTTTCATATTATAAGGATTCCCCCTATCGGAATTTCCCCATGTGGGAGATCCCCATCGAACTCACACAACGCCTAAATGTACCGATCATCACTGACGTGAGCCATATCTGCGGCAATCGCGAGATGCTCCAGGCTACGGCACAAAAGGCGCTCGATCTTGCTACCGATGGTCTGATGATAGAGTGTCACATCAATCCTGATGCGGCATTGACCGACGCTCAGCAACAAATTACCCCTGAAGCTTTGGGAGAGTTGTTATCCCATCTGGCCTTCCGTTCCAAGGAGACTGGCAGCGTTGAGAGCGACCTTGCCGGACTCCGTGGTGAGATTGACGACATCGATGCCGAACTGCTGCAGTTGTTGGCTCGGCGTATGGAGGTCAGTGAACGCATTGGCGATTACAAGAAACTCAACAATGTGACTGTGGTTCAGATGGATCGTTGGAAACAAATCCTTGCCGACCATATTGCTGTCGGCGATAGTCTCGGACTGGATCGGGAACTGGTCAATGCGGTGTTTGAAGCCATTCATCAGGCTTCCATTCGTCGTCAGTCGGAGATTCTTGAAGATGGCACGAATCAATAGTAGGAGGTGATTCTCAAAGCCGTTCCGTCAAACATGTAAGTGTAGGGGTAGAGGCGATACCTTCCTTCTCCTTCAAACACGGTTCCGTCCAAGATGTTGTAAGTGATATTGTTACAGTTATCCAAGACAAATAGGCCATCAGCTACCAAACGGGAGCACTCTCCCTCGTCGTTGCAACAAGTGTTAGGGCTGTTTGGGGGCAGTCGGTCCCAAACCCTGAACTCGGTCATGTCAACGCGATATACGAGGATGCCTCGGCTGTTGCTCTCGGGATCGGATGAATAGTATTTGAATCCGCCTGGGTTATTGAGTTCATATTCCCTAATGGAGTTGGGGTAGATGGTGAAATCCACAATGGCCGTCAGGCGATTAGGATTCTCCCATTCGCTATGGCAACTCGGCAATCCTGCCGAAACCATAAGTAGAATTACGATGATGATTATCCTTTTCATGCTGCAAAGATAGCTGTATTAATTAAAATAGGTATCATAACCTCAAATCTTTTTTATTTTTCGTCTATTTCTGATTCATATATAAAGCACTAATTTTCATTGCTTTCAATAAGTGTTAAAATTTTTATGAGAGTAAAAATGGCACTAAAAATCAAAATTTCTTGTGTGCGTTCCAAAAAGTTTATAATTTTGAAGCCTTTTTAGTGCATACTGTAACAAACTGCAATCAAAATGGAAGTATAACATAAAATCAAAAGGTATGTTTAGAAATTTACTAATGACCCTTGCAATTGTGATGGCAACGTGCACGTTAGCTTTCGCTCAGCAAGGACGACTCAAAGGAAAGGTTACCGATGAAACGGGAGAGCCCGTGTCATTCGCAAACATCGTCCTTGAAAAAGGCGGTACGATGGTCGGCGGTGCAACTTCGGATTTCGATGGTAACTACGACATCAACCCTATTCCTCCGGGAACGTATGATTTGAAGGCGAGCTTCGTTGGTTACAACAACTATGTCTTGAACGGCATCGTTATTCCTGCCAACAAGATCACCGATTGGAACATTAAGATGCAAAGTGGCGCCATCAGCTTGACGGAAGTCACGGTCATCGATTACGAAGTGCCTCTGATTTCGAAGGATAACACTACTTCCGGTGCATCCATCACTGCAGAGGAAATCGCAAAACTGCCTAACCGTTCCGCATCAGGCGTTGCCTCCACCGTTGGTGGTGTGTATTCGGCTGACGGTGAAGTCGGTAGTATCCGTGGTTCACGTGAAGGCGCTGTGACCTACATCGACGGTGTTAAGGTCATCGGTAACTCCAGCGTGCCTCAGGGCGCTATCGACCAGGTGGACGTCATCTTGGGTGGTACCCCCGCTATGTACGGTGATGCTATGGGTGGTATCATCAACGTGACCACCAAGGGCCCGAGCCGTACCTTCGGTGCCGGTATCGAGTTGGAAACTTCAGTTGAAGGTTATGGCCGCAATCGTTTGGGCTTCAACCTCCAGGGACCGCTCATCAAGGGTAAGAACGCTGAAACAGCTTTGCTGGGCTTCTTCCTCGCTGGTGACCTCGCCTACAATAGGGTCGGCGCCCTCTCGGCAACTGGTTTCTATACCGTTAACGACTCTTTGTACAAAGCTATTTCTGAAAACCCGCTCATTCCTTCAGGCATCGGTTCCGGTACCTACCAGAAGGCTTCCTTCGTTAAGAAAGATGATTTGGTTTACTCAAAGTATTCCACCAATACGAGCAACTGGTCAATCAACCTCTCGGGTAATATCAACGTCCGTACAACCGAGACTATCAACCTCACCATCGGCGGCTCGTACTATCGTAGCATGTATCACAACTTCGCTCGTTCGTTCTCTTACTTCAACACCGCTAAGAACTCGATTGAAAAGGATAACACCATCCGTGGTTATGTCCGCTTCACCCAGCGCTTCCCCACGGCTCCTGAAAGCACTTCTCTGATTCGTAACTTCTACTATAGCATCCAAGCCGACTACACCCGTTACAACAACGAGGCAGGCGATCCTGATCTTTGGAACAACGTCTTCGCATACGGCAACCTCGGTCGCTTCACCACCTACAAGACTCCTACCTATCAACTGGGCAATGTTGACTCAGTTCTTATGGCTGATGGTTCTTACCAGAACTTTACCAATGTGATGGTGCTGAACTCTTGGGACTATGATACTTTGGTTACCTTCGAGGCTTCACAATTCAACCCGCTGTTGGCTAAGTATACCCAGAACGTTTATGACCTCTATGGTATCTATGGCGCTCAAGGTTATTATGACAACTTTACCGACCTCCAACTCAACGGTGGTCTGTTGAACGGTAGAAGCGCTCCATCCATCTATGGTTTGTATGCCGCTCCTGGTACCTTGATGGACAACTATAGCAAGTACGTCAGCGACCAGATTTCACTCAACGTCAATGCCTCTATGACCATTGGTACTGGTGAGAGCTCACACGAAGTGAAACTCGGTTTCCAATACGAACAGCGTAACACCAGCGGCATGAGCTACAGCAGTGATTACTGGACTCTCATGCGCGGTTTGGTCAACGCCCATATCTCAGAGTTGGACATGGATAAACCATATGCAATTGAGCATTATGGTACTGTCGACACCATCCGTTACAACAGATACTACGATGGCGACGCTCAGTATGTGTTCGACAAGAACCTCCGTAAAGCTATGGGCCTCCCAATTGACGGAACCGAATACATCCTCATCGACTCCTATAACTTCGATGACAACTCCATCTCCTACTATGACGCAAACGGCGTGTTGCACACCGACGGTCACGTTGAAGGCGGACTCAACATCAGCATGTTCTCGCCTGATGAACTCACCCGTGACGGTAACTTGTATGTGTCATACTATGGCTACACCTACGATGGTAAAAAGCAAGGCTGGAGCGAGCGTCCTACTCTTGACGACTTCTTCACCAAGGAGATGACCGATGCCAACGACAACACCTTCCTCGCACGTCCAGTCGCATCAAGCCAGCCTATCTACACTGCCGGTTATATCCAAGATAAGTTCGCTTTCAAAGATCTTATCTTCCAAATCGGTATCCGTGCTGACCGTTTCGATGCTAACCAGTTCGTGCTGAAAGATCAGTACATCCTCTATCAATACAACACTGTTGGTGACCTCAAGGCAAAATCCGACCAAGCTGGTACGATTAAGATTGATAACACGGGCGAGTATGTGACTCCTCCGAGCAACATTGGTGACGACTACGCAGTTTATGTGAATAAAGTTTCTGATATTCAAGAAATCGTCGGTTACCGTTCTGGTAACACATGGTACAATGCCGACGGTGCCCTGATTTCTTCACCTACCGTGTTGGATAAGGGTTCAGGTATCTCCCCATGGTTGGTCACGGCCGACCAGCAGAGAGTCGACAAGAAGTCATTCGAAGACTACAAGCCCAGCTGGACTTTCATGCCTCGTATCTCCTTCTCATTCCCGATTTCTGATGAAGCTTTGTTCTTCGCACACTACGATGTGTTGACTCAGCGTCCTTCAAGCTCATACTTCATCACCCCGCTCACCTATTATTATTTTAATGATATCTCCGGCGCTATCGCTAACCCGAACTTGAAGCCGATGCAGACTGTTGACTATGAACTCGGTTTCACCCAGAAGATCAACAACACTTCATCCTTCACCATCACAGCTTACTATCGTGAGATCCGTAACATGATTCAGATGTACCGTCTGACTGGTGCTTATCCTAAGGACTACACCTCCTACAGCAACCTCGACTTCGGTACCACCAAGGGTCTTACCGCTGAATATGACCTCCGTCGTACCAAGAACATCCGTATTCGTGCCAACTATACCTTGCAGTATGCTAACATGACTGGTGCTTCTACTTCGACCGCTGCCGCTTTGATCAACGCTGGTGTGCCGAACTTGAGATCAACCTTCCCGACCGGCTTTGACCGCCGTCACGCACTCAGCCTCACCGTTGACTACCGCTTCGGTTCTGGTAAGAAGTATGATGGTCCTGTCATCAACCGCGAAAAGTCAGGCAAGAGCCCGCTGCAAATTTTGGCTAACGCAGGTGTCGCTATGACAGTCACTGGTGGTTCAGGTGCTCCTTACACTGCTTCACGTACCGTCATTTCCCCGATCTCTGGTGGTGCTAGCTTGCTCGAAGGTACCTACTTCGGTTCAAGAATGCCTGCTTCATTCAAGATCGACCTCCGTGTTGACAAGGACTTCTACTTCAACTTGGGTGGCAATAAGGAAGGAAAGACTGGTCGCGAGGCTTTCGTCAATGTCTATGTTAACATAACGAACCTCCTCAACTCCAAGAACATCCTGAATGTTTACAACGCTACTGGTAATCCTGATGACGATGGTTATCTCACCTCTTCAAAGTATGCACAGGAAATCAACAACCAGTTGGATCCTCAAGCATTTATCGACATGTACCGCATCTATGTGAACAATGGTGGCAACTACTCGACACCTCGTCAGATTAAGATTGGCGCCAGCTTTAACTTCTAATAAATGATGGTAGAATAATAACGAAAATCACAGTTAATATGAAGAATATAGCACGTCTAATGTTTGTCGCACTCCTTATGATGGGTGCTACAATTTCCGGAAAGGCTCACGTCTATGTTGGTGACGGTGGAAACGACAGAGGTTCCAACGAACTGAAACAGACTACAGCCGGATGTTCTCCATCATCTGCATTTGAATGGTTGAACATCAACAACGTCAGAACACGTATTAATGCTGGTGGTGATATGTGGTGGGACCTCCCCGGTGGTATCGGAGCCCAGTACTTCATCCCTGCCAACGGTTCTGCAACCTCCCTGTTCGCCGGTGCTCTTTGGATTGCCGGTCTCGACATCAACAACCAGTTGAAATGCGCTGCAGTGCGTTTCCGCCAAGGCCCTGACCTCAAAGGTGGTAACGACTTCTGGACTGGCCCTCTGACCCTTGTAGGTGCCGCTATCGACGAGTTCACCTGCGCTCAGTGGGACCAAGTGTTCAAAATCACCCGCGCTGAAGTCGATGAGTTCCTCAACCACTGCACGGGCGATTTACCAGCCCCAGGTGCAAGATATGGTAAATTTGTTGAGGATCCGAATTATACTATTCCTAAGATCATCACCGATTGGCCAGCTCACCCGGAAGTCGTCGGCGGTAACACCGAAGGCGTAAGCCACTACATGGCTCCTTTCTATGATAACGACAAGAACGGTGTATACGATCCTATGATGGGTGACTACCCATATTACGATATCGAAAATGAACTCTGCCACACCAAGACCGCTACAATGGATGAAGAACTTGGTGGTTCAGTCCATGGTTCCATCCTCGCCGACCAGGTGTTGAAAGGTGACCAAACTCTGTGGTGGGTGTTCAACGATAAAGGTAACTCACACACCGAATCACAAGGTTCCGCTATCGGTCTTGAAATCCGTGCACAAGCTTTCGGATTCGCTACCAATGACGAAATCAACAACATGTCATTCTGCTCCTACGAAATCATCAACCGTTCTACATACGAACTCAAGGGTACCTATTTCTGCCCTTGGACTGACGTGGACCTCGGTTATGCACAAGATGACTATGTGGGTTGCGACGTTGCCCGTGGTCTTGGTTATGGCTACAACGGTAGAGCTATCGACGGTAGCGGTCAACCCGAAGCCTACGGCGACCAACCTCCGGCGGTGGGTATCGACTTCTTCCAAGGTCCTTACATGGATCCCGATGATCAAGATAACCCCAAATACACCTACACCTATGATTATAACCAATTCATTGGTTTTGCTCCTAACGGTGACTCCTTGTTCGTCGCTATTGACTCAACTCAGATCTGCGACGCATCAATCAACGGTGTGAACTTTGGTAACGGCATCATCGACGACGAACGTTTCGGTATGCGCCGTTTCCTCTATCACAACAACGACAACTCCAACACTGGTGACCCGAAATATGCTGCCGACTACTACCTGATGCTTCAAGGTATTTGGAAAGACGGTAACAAGATGATGTACGGTGGCAACGCTTATCCTGGCGTTACCGGTACCGTTGGCCCAGCCTGCGACTTCATGTTCCCTGGCGACACTGACCCGTGCAACTGGGGTACTGGTGGCGTTCCTCCAGAGGCTGGTTACAACCAGAATGGTAAGTATTGGACCGACTCCGAAGCTGGTAACGAACCTGCCGACCGTCGTTTCATGCAGTCCGCTGGTCCTTTCACCCTGGAACCAGGTGCTGTTAACTACATTACCTTCGGTGTGCCGTGGGCTCGCGCCAATTCAGGCGGCCCGCTCGCTTCTGTTGAACTCCTCCGCGTCACTGACGATAAGTGCCAGGCTCTGTTCGACAACTGCTTTAAGGTTATCGACGGTCCGAGCGCTCCAGACCTCACCATCCGTGAGCTCGACCAGAAACTCATTGTCTATCTCTCTAATAGCGCTATCTCGAACAACTATAAAGAAGGTTATACTGAAGTAGATCCTGAAATCCCAGAGTATCGTCCTGATGACTCAACATTGAAGTGCGACCGTTACTATCGTTTCGAAGGTTATAAAGTCTACCAGCTGCTCAATAATGAAGTTGGTGCTGATGAACTCTCCGATAACTCCAAGGCTCGTCTGCTCTTCCAATGCGATATTAAGAACGGTGTGGATAAGCTCGTCAACTATGAATGGGATGATCATATTGGTGCCATCGTTCCTTCACTTAAGGTTGAAGGTGGCGATGCTGGCATTACTCATAGCTTTGTGGTTACCGAGGACTTGTTCTCTACTTCCGAAAGCGCTGCGCTGATCAACCACAAGACCTATTATTATATGGCAGTGGCTTATGCCTACAACAACTACATGACCTATTCACAAGAGCCCAGCGATGCATTCGGCCTCTATGGTCAGCAGAAGCCTTACCTCGAAGGTCGTAAGAACATCACTTGCTACTCCGCCGTTCCTCATAAGATCGTCAACGGTACTGTGATGCAATGCGAATATGGCCAGAAGCCTGCTATCCAGCGTATCGTTGGTGTCGGTAATGGTGGCAACGAACTTGAACTTTCTGAAGAAGACATTGAAACCCTCTTCACTAAGAAGCTCGCTAATTCCATTGACGCCAATGGCAACAAGGTCGTTTTCGGTCACCCCGATTACCCAATCATCTATCATCCTAATTATAAGGTCGGCTTTGGTCCTCTGGATGTGAAGGTTATTGACCCGCTGAACGTACAGACTACCAACTACACACTTTGGTTCGACACTCTGTATGAAGTAAAGACAAAGAATGTATCCTCCAATAATCAGGTGAAAGTTCCGATTGATGAGACCCAAGCAATCTCTCTCGCAAATAGCCAACCCGGTAGTGAAGCTTCACGTATGGTGTCACACTGGATGCTGAAAGACATGCAGTCTGGCGAAGTCATGATGAGCGATACTACTACGGCTTACGGAGATGAAAAGATGTTCATCGAAAGAGGTCTTTCAATCACCATCACTCAACCTTATGATGTTGGTCCAGTTGAAGTCGGTTATATGTATGACAACGACCAGAGCAACCCGCACTTCTATGTTGCTAAGGAAGTCCTTGTGAACAACAGCGGTTTGATCACTTCTTCATTGTCATTCCAAGACAGTACCATGAAATGGCTTGACGGTATCCGCGATAACGATAACCCGCCTACCTCTTCATTGAACTGGATTCGTTCCGGTAAGTATTATGACAATGTCAATACTGCCTACAACGACTTTAACATGAACAACAACATGACGCCTTATGATCCGAACGAAGCATTCGAAAAGATCGCTAACGGCACATGGGCTCCATTCTACCTCTGCGCAACCAAGACAAACTCAGTTTATCCTGTCCCGAACAGCTTCGCTCTCGGTCACACTGACTACTTCAAGAGACTCAGCAGTGTTGATATCGTGATGACTTCTGATAAGTCCAAGTGGACCCGTTGCCCTGTTGTTGAAATGTGTAGAGACCCCAAACTGTCTGAAAACGGTGTTAAGCCTTACTTCATCAGAAAAGCTGCTTCAATCGACAAGAACGGTAATCCATACATGGTTGATGGCAAACCATTCAACGATTGGGCTAATGACACTGCAGCCATGTACATCAGCGACAATCCAGAAGATCCTAACTTCATCTCCCCACAGGGTATGGGTTGGTTCCCGGGCTATGTCATCGATGTTGAAACAGGCGCTCGTCTGAATATTGTCTATGGTGAGGATTCCTATCTCTCTGACCTCAATGGCCGTGATATGATGTTCAATCCTCCGATGCTGCAAAAGACTACTGTCGATAACGGCAGTGCTTATCAAACTCTTGATCCAGCCATCTATCGTCCAGTCGATGGTGAAGAAGTGTTCGGTGCTCGTCACTATGTCTATATCTTTGGCATGGATAACCCAACTGATGCTCCTGCTTCTCAGTTCGCTCCTGGTGAGCTGGCTTGCCCTGCTTACGATGGTGGTAAGTACGTCTTCAACCTCCTCTTCAGATTCCAGAACAAGCCTTCAGTTGAAAGTGTCTTGAGCCAGTATCTCTGGCGTCAAGTCCAGTATATCGGTATGCCTATGGGCGTTGAAGGTATGCCTTGGTTGGGTGACGACGGTACTGGTAAGCGCAACGACGCTAAGATCCGCATCCGCGTGTCGCATCCTTACGAGCAAGGTTACTCCTACGTAGGACTCGACTCAATCTATCCTGAGTTGAATACCAACAACATGTATCCGATGTACAGCTTTGCTATCGAAGGTCTGAACCCGATACACAATGATCCTGAGAAGACCCAAAGCGACCTTGATCTCATCACCGTTGTTCCTAATCCTTATTACGCATACTCCTCATACGAGAAGAATGCTCTGAACAACAGAGTTAAGATCACGAACCTTCCAAACAACTGTACGGTTACCATTTACAACCTGAGTGGTACTAAGATCCGCCAGTTTAAGAAGGATAACGAAGATGCTTCCATCGATTGGGATCTCACCAACTTCGCTAACACCCCGGTGGCTTCAGGTTTCTACCTGATCCATGTAAAGGACAACACCAGCGGCAGCGAACGTACGATTAAATTCTTCGGTGCAATGCGTCTGATCGACTTGAATACGTTCTAATTTATCGTAAAAATGCTAACTTTAAAAATTTCAGAATCATGAAGAAATCATTTAGATATATAGTAATGAGCCTTGTTCTCCTTCTTGGAGTCAGCGCTCCCAAGGCATTTGCAGGTAATGAGGACCGTTCAGGTCAGGCTGGTGCTCCTGAGTTGTTGATCAACCCCTTCGCAGCTTCGGCTGGCTGGGGCAACGCCGGTATGTCTTTCGTTAAAGGTGTTGAAGCTATGTTTGGCAATGTGGCTGGTATCTCTACCATCCGCCAACTTGACGTCAACTTCTCACATACTGATTGGCTGAAGGGCTCCAACGTGAGAATCTCATCGTTTGGCCTCGCCATTCGCGTGAGTGAGTCAGGCGTTCTCGGTATTTCATTCTTCACACTGAACCCCGGTACGATCATGGAAACCACAACCGACAGCCCTGACGGTGGTATCGGTACCTTTAAGCCTTCACTTATGCATATTGATGTCGCTTACGCTAAGATGTTCTCCAACAGCATCAGCGGCGGCTTCAACCTGAAGATCATCAGCGAGTCCATCGCTAACATGGGTGCTACTGGTGTGGCTCTCGACGCAGGTATCCAGTATGTCACTGGTCCTTTCGACAACATCCACTTCGGTATCACCCTGAAGAACATCGGACCTACGATGACCTTCTCAGGTGACGGTTTGGCTTTCAAAGCTTACTTCAACACAAACAGCTCTCTCCAATGGACAGTGATCCAACGCGCCGACCAGTTCGAGCTTCCTACTCAACTGAGTATCGCCGCTGCTTACGACTTCCATTTCGCTGAGACCCATCGTTTGACTGTCGCTGGTAACTTCATCTCCAACTCTTTCACCAGAGACCAATTCGTTGTTGGTCTTGAATATGGCTGGAGAGAATGGTTGCTGATCCGCGGTGGTTATGTCTTTGAGAGTGGAATCTTCAAGGGTATCCTTGACGATCAATGCATGAACCTCAACAGAGGTCTCCACGCTGGCGCCTCTGTCCAGGTCCCGTTGTCCAAGAAAGACAATGCTCCTGTCATTGCCATCGACTATGCATTCCGCCAAACCTACAGCTACAAAGGCTCACACAGCATCGGTGCTAGACTTCTTTTCTAAAATGTTTTGCAACATTTAAGATAATTTTTAGTATCTTTGCACATTGAAAAAAAGGAAGACCCTTATTCCGGTAAGGGTCTCCTTTTTTCACGTTTTTTAAAAAACCCAATATCATGTCAGAAATCAAATATTTCACCTCTGAAGGATTACAAAAACTGAAGGACGAACTTGACGACCTGATTCTCCGCGAACGTCCTCGTATCATCCAAGCCATCGCCGAAGCTCGCGATAAAGGCGACCTGTCCGAAAATGCCGAATACGACGCCGCTAAAGAAGCCCAAGGTCTTCTCGAAGCTAAAATCGCCGACCTGCAGGACTTGATTTTCAATGCCCGTGTGCTGGATGAGTCCAAGATTGACACCTCCAAGGTGCTGCTCTATTCCACGGTGAAGATCAAAAACGTCAAGACAAAAGCTGCCATGACTTATTCCATCGTTCCCGAAAAGGAAGCTGATTTCAAATCAGGCAAGATCTCCATCAACTCACCTATCGGTCAAGGACTACTCGGTAAAAAGGTTGGTGAAATCGCCGAAATCACAGTGCCCGCTGGGAAAATGCAATTCGAAATCCTTGAAATCTCTAGATAATTAAAGCCATGGCTACTATATTTTCCAGAATCATCAACGGCGAGATTCCTTGCTACAAAATTGCTGAGAACGATCGCTTTTTCGCTTTCCTCGACATCAATCCTCTTATGGAAGGCCATACACTCGTTGTTCCCAAGCACGAAACCGACTACATCTTCAACATCGAGGACGACGAACTTGGCCAGATGATGGTCTTCGCAAAACAAGTCGCCAAAAAGATTGAGAAAGCCATCCCCTGCAAACGTATCGCCGCGGCCGTCATCGGTCTTGAAGTGCCTCACGCACACATTCATCTCGTTCCTATCACCAAAGAAGGTGACCTCGACTTCAAGAAAGAACACTTGAAACTCTCTCAAGAGGAATTTCTCGACATTCAAAAGCGCATTACGCAGGCTTAATATAACCGGCGTATGAAAAAGCACCTCCTTTTCGTTGTCGCCATCATAGCCGCCTTGTCCGCTTTCGGTCAGGACTTTGAATTGCCTTGCGCCGATCTCGACTATAAATCGTCTGTGGCATCAGTGTCTCTTTTTGCTGATGGCAACCAGAACAAGGAGCCCATTATTCCACTCGCCAATCCCACGAACCGCCTCACCTTGTGGTTCGATCTGCTTGGCTCTGAAGGGAAGACGCTGAACTATACCTTTATCCATTGTTCCAACGACTGGCTCCCCTCCGAAATCATGAGGAGTGTCTATGCCGTTGGATTTGATTATGGACGTATTGATGACTACGAGTTCTCAAGAAACACCCTTGTGGACTATGTTCACTACCAGTTGCACTTCCCTGACGAAGAGATGTTTCCCATAATCTCAGGTAACTACCTGCTTATCGTGTATGAAGACGACCTTACAGAAAACGGGATCTATTTCACACGACGTTTTATGGTTATCGATGAGAAAGCAGCCATCAATGTATCGGTGCCACGTTATTGCGACGAGCTTTCACTTAGTGACACACACCAACAGCTTAATATAAGCGTCTCCATGTCGAGCATCATGACGGGCAATGTGCAAGATTACGCCAACATGACGATTCGTCAAAATGGCCGGTGGGACAATGCAGCCATCGGCGTCAAGCCGTCGTTCATCTATCCTGACCAAATCTCATACGAGCATAACCCTATGACGGTGTTCGAAGCCGCCAACCAATATCGCCGCATCAACTTCAGCAATTTCTATTTTCTGTCGGAAAATATCGTCCATATCTATCAAACCGACGATTATTATGTGGTGGATTACGCAACCTGTGAACCAAGGGTTAGAAAGCCTTACGTCACTTACGACGATATCCATGGTGAAAAATACATCTATGTTGCCAACGATGGCCTTGAAACCGCTACTGAGGCCGATTACGCTTGGATTAACATCTTTCTGCGTTGCCCGACGCCTTTTAGCGATGAGGACGTGTATGTAATGGGTGCCGTCAACGACTGGCGTTTCGACGAGCGCAACCTGATGCATTACGACTATAACCTGCGCGGCTATCTATGTCAGTTGTTTCTCAAACAAGGTTATTATAACTTTATGTTTGTGACCGCCAACCGTAGCACTGGGCTGGTCGCCACTGATCTGACTGAAGGCAACTACTGGGATACCAACAACATCTACCGTCTCTATTTCTATTATTTTAATGCCATCAAAGGCTATGACGAACTGATAGGTTACACCACCGTAAAATCCCATTGACCATGACTGAGCGACTGACCTTGTTTGCCGAGGTCCTTTTGCCGATACCGGTTCCGGGGACCTTTACCTATCGCGTACCTTACACCTTGAACGATGCCATCCGTGTCGGACAAAGGGTTGTTGTGCAGTTCGGCAAAACCAAGATTATGTCAGGCTTAGTAATCGCCCTGACCGACCAAGTACCTCAGACCGAAGTAAAGTTTCTCACCGATATTCTCGATGATCAGCCTTTGGTCAATACTACCCAACTGAAGTTTTGGGATTGGATCAAATCCTACTATTTGTGCCATTTGGGCGAGGTCATGCAGTCAGCTTTGCCTTCCGCTTTGAAGCTGAGTAGTGAATCCACAGTGACTCTTTCGCCTGAGTTTGTACTTGACAGTACCGCCCTTAACGACTACGAGTATATGATCGTGGAAGCCTTGCAGATACAGCCCAAAATAGCCGTCAGCGAGGTGAGCAAGATTATCGGGTTCAAAAAGGTAATGCCTTTGATCCATACTATGATGGAGAAAGGTATCCTTGTGATGGAGGAGGAACTGAACGAGAAATATAAAGCCAAATACGAGCGCTTTGTACGCCTGACCGCCGAATATCGTAACGAGGCTAACCTTCAGGAGCTGATGGATACTCTCACTAAACGAGCTTACAAACAGCTTGAGGTGTTGCTGGCCTATCTTACTCTTGGCGGCGACTGCGACAATGATATGAAAGCCACTGACCTGCTGAAAAAAGCCAACGCTACCAGTGCCATCCTTAAAACGATGGCAGATAAGGGTATTTTTGAGGTCTACGAGCGTCAGGTGAGCCGTCTCAAGGAGTTTAAGGCTCAGGTGGATGTGGATTTCATAGAACTCACGCCAGCCCAGCAGAACGCCTATAATCAGGTTAAAACGGGTTTTGAGGAACAAAAGCCTGTGTTGTTACATGGCGTCACTTCGAGCGGCAAAACCGAAATCTATATCAAACTGATCCAGGAAGCCATCAACGAAGGCAAGCAGGTGCTGTATCTCCTACCTGAGATTGCGCTTACTGCTCAGATCATCAATCGCCTGAAACAGTACTTTGGCGATCGTTTGGGCGTGTATCACTCCCGTTACGGCGTCAATGAACGGGTGGAGGTCTGGCAGCAGGTGCGCGATTTTGCCCATAATAAAGGCACGCAACGGCAGATTATTATAGGGTCTCGCTCGGCAATCTTCCTGCCATATTCCGATATCGGACTCATCATCGTTGATGAGGAACATGATAGCAGTTTTAAGCAGGTGGATCCTGCCCCGCGTTACAATGCCCGTGATGCCGCCGTTGTGCTTGGTGCCATGCATCATGCCAAGGTGCTGCTCGGTTCGGCCACGCCTTCCTACGAGAGTTATTACAACGCCTTGAACGGCCGCTACCATCTTGTAGAGCTTACCGAGCGCTATGGTGGCGTACAGATGCCGGAGATCATCCTTAGCGACATGCGAGTGGAGAAACGGCGCAAGACCGTGCAGGCCGACTTCGGTGGCGTGTTGCTTGATGCTGTCAAGGAAACCCTTGAGGAACATAACCAATCCATACTCTTCCAGAACCGGCGCGGCTTCTCACTTCGTATCGAGTGCGACGATTGTCATCACGTGCCCCAATGCATTAATTGTGACGTGAGTCTCATCTACCATAAGAACCAAAATGTGATGCGCTGCCACTATTGTGGTTACACCGCAAGTGTTCCTACGGAATGTCCTAACTGCCACAGCACCAATATCAAGATGCACGGCTTCGGAACCGAGAAGGTGGAGGAGGACCTGAAAACTATACTGCCAGAGGCTAAAGTCGCCCGTCTTGATCTTGATACTACCCGTTCACGCAACGATTATCAAAGCATTTTGGAAAACTTTCAGGATAAGGAGACTGACATTTTAGTGGGCACCCAGATGGTCACCAAAGGCTTGGACTTCGATTCAGTGAAGGTAGTAGGCATCCTCAATGCCGACAACATGCTTTCGTTTCCTGATTTCCGTGCCCATGAGCGTAGTTTCCAGCTGATGGCTCAGGTGGCGGGTCGTGCCGGCCGCAAAGGCAAGCAGGGTAGGGTGATCATTCAAACTTACGAACCCTCCCATCCTGTGCTGCAGGATGTGTTACGTAATGATTTCAAAGGCCTCTATGCGAAACAGATGGTCACGCGTCGCCAGTTTGGCTATCCGCCTTTTTATAGGATTGTTATGATCCGATTGAAACACAAGGATTTCCAAAAGTTGAACCCTGCCGCTACTGAATTGGCAAGCATGTTACGTCCCATCTTCAAACAAGATCTGCTTGGGCCGGAATACCCCATAGTTTCAAGGATCAAGAACCTTTATATCAAACAAATGATGGTGAAGTTTAACCGTGAGCACAACGCCCAGCAGGTGAAGGAACTAATCATGAAGCAGGTACACCTTTTCCAACAGCATCCCGACTATAAGTCCGTCATTGTTCAAATTGACGTTGACCCGATGTAAGGGCAATAAAAAAAGGAGGCCGAAGCCTCCTTTTTTAGATTGTTTTGAAGCGTTGTATTATTCAACAACGAACTTCATGGTGTTTTCAAAGCCGTTAGCCTTGACAGTGACGAAGTAGATGCCGCTGCTGAGGCTTTCGGTATCGATGGTGGTGGTGTTGATACCAGTGTTCACGGTAGTATTCTGCTCGCTAACTTTCTGGCCCATGATGTTGAACACGCAGATGTTCACGTCTGAATTCTGTGAAGCGTTCACTTCGACATTCAGGATGCCAGTGGTAGGAGTAGGATAAACGCGGGTGGTAGTCATCGGGTTGACGGCTTCAGTTTCCTGGACGCCAACAGGGATGATTTCAGGATTGACTTTCACAGCGGTGATATAGTTTTCAGAAGCTTCGGTTTGTGAAGCGTTTGAGCCCCAATAGAAACCGGGCAGATTGTCATCTTCATAACCGAACCAGAATTCACCAACGCGAGTGGTGTTAGGCACAGCGACGGTGAAAGTGCCTTCAGTTTGTAAGTGCATGACGTTTACTTCCCAATCGGTGAGGCAATCTTCAATCTGATGCCAGTAATTTTCATCAGCGAGTTTGACGCTCATATAAATGCTTCTATAGTAATAAGTACCTGATGTACCAATGTAATCGCGGGTGATGTCAGGTGAGGAGAAAGCCACGGCGAGGTTGCCTGCTGGGTCGCATGAAATAGCTGGATGACCTGAAGCGCCATAGAACTTGCTGACGTATTCATTTTCATGATAATACTTGTCATTTTCCCAGTCATAACCTTCCCACATTGGGATGAAACCGATCCATTTGGTTGAGTCGTTTTCCATGTGGACATATTGGTCATCAGTAGGCCACCACAAACGAGCGGCGTGGTGCGGGTTGCCGTCTACTGATTGGATGGGAGCCACTTGGGTGTCGTTCCAGTAAAGGATACCGTCAACGGAACGACCAGAATAGTAGGTGTAGTAGCCAGGTTCGTTTTCCAAGGTGTGTGCCATTTCAAAGGTGTTGAGGGCCACGTGGGCAACACCGTTGTTGTCGACAACGATAGAGCCGTTCATGGGCATGAACAGGGTGTCTTCCATTCCCCAAGCAGGTTCTTCGTCAAATTCTCTTCCTTCGTATGGGTTTTCCCAAACTTTTGTTGTTTCCCAGTTCAAACCGCAGTCTGTTGATTTGAACATCCAAACGCTGTTGGTCAAGCAACCTGAATAGAGGAGAGCCACTGTGTTGCCGTTAGAGGCCATGCAGTAGTCATCAGCGGAGAATTGGTTGTGATCCCAGCCAACTTCGTGGAGAGGACCATAGCTGATTGTCCAGCTGTTGATGTCGGATGGGTTTTCCGAACGCCACATCACTGTCTGGAGGTCGGTTTCGTCTGAACTGATGGAGTGCTGAAGAACAGCGACAGCAACTGCGATATCATGGTTGTCACCGCAAGTGACGATTCTTGGCCATGTGGGATACTCAGTGGTGTAAGCATAGCCATCAGGATAATCCGGAAGAGCACCAACGTATGTCCAGTCGCCCTGGCCGGCAGTTGTTCTAATGAAGCACTGCATGTGACCGTTACCATGGGCGAGAAGGATTTCACCATTGGCACCAAACTGTGCGATGGAAGGCCAACCGGTCTTGAAAGGCTCAACACGGGTCATGTCTTCTATTTCATCGTTAGTCCATTCGCTGCCGTTGTAGAAATTGTAACCAGTACCACGGTCTGAAGCGGTCTGGTTGTCTTCGTGTGACATGGTGGCGGTAATTGCTACTGAACCGTTAGGCAACTGGTACATACGGTTAGCAACATACTGGTTCGACTGGAGGTCGTAAAATGTGAAAACAGTCTGTGTTTCGTCACCCTCTTCGTATCTGTTGACAACAGAAACTGATTGAGGAGCGAATGTAGCTGCTTGAGCAGGAGCATCGTCTTTGCCAAACACAGCCTTCTTTGCTGAAGCAACAGCTTTACGGCTGTCGTTCTTCATGACGCGCTGTTGGGCAAATGCACAGAAACCTAATACAAGGCTCAATGAAAGTAAAAGAACTTTTTTCATTTTGATGTAATTTTAAGTTAATGTTAAATTGTACAAATTATGAAAATTTGATGCAAAAATAATAAAAGTTTTCTATTGGTGCTTTTTTTCTGATTTTTTTTCCTACTTTTGACCATAATTTCAAATGTCATACAAAAATCTTGCCATGAAACGTCAACTCTTTCTTTCTTTATTGGTTATTGCGGCTTTGGCATCCTGTCAGAGGCAGCCTGCCGTCGAACCAGCCACGCTTGTAGATCCTTTTATCGGCACCGGAGGACACGGACACACTTTCCCAGGTGCCTCCGTGCCTTTTGGCATGATGCAGTTCAGCCCCGACACTCGCATGAACGATTGGGACGGCTGCTCAGGCTACCATACCTCCGATAGCACCATCCTTGGCTTTAGCACCACTCACCTTAGCGGCACCGGTTGCTCCGATTACGGCGACTTCCGCTTTACGCCTGCTGTTGGCGACCAAGTGTGCGCTGCATTCCAACATGAAAACGAGTGGGCCAAGCCTGGTTATTACGCCGTACTTTTTGACGAGCCTCAAGTGAAAGTGGAGTTGGCCACTGGCGACCGTGTAGGTATCATGCGTTGCACCTTCCCCCAAACGGGAGAAGCGAAACTCCTTTTGAATATGGTACAGGGCGTCAACGACGAACATGTGTACGAGTCCTCACTCGATGTGGAATCCCAAACTGCCATTGTGGGTTTCCGCCGTACCCGCGACTGGGCTGAAGAGCAATACCTATATTGCTATGCAGAGTTCTCCAAACCCATGAAGACCTATACCATTGACGAACAGCATAACGCCTCGTTTGTGTTTGATGCTGAGGACGGTGAACCCGTTATCATGCGCATCGCCATTTCAGCTGTTGATGCTGAAGGTGCCAAAAACAACCTAAAGGCCGAGCTTGCTGAAGATAGCTTCGACTTGGATGCTTTGGCTCAAAACGCTATCGAGAAATGGAACCAGGAGTTGGGTAGCATCAAGGTGCAAGGCAAAAACGCTGCCGACATGACGGTGTTCTACACTAACATGTATCACGCCATGATTGCTCCTAATTTATTTAGTGATGCCGATGGTCGCTATCGTGCCCATGATCTCAAGATTTATCACTCCGATCGCCCTGTTTATACGGTCTTTTCGTTGTGGGACACTTTCCGCAGCTTGCATCCCTTGTTTAGCCTCATCCAGCGTGAGCGCACTGTCGACTTCATCAATACCTTCATTAATCAATATGAAACCGATGAAGAACACATGCTGCCCATTTGGGAGTTGGCGGCCAACGAGACGCATTGTATGATCGGCAACCACGCCATTCCCGTGATCGCCGATGCCTATTTTACCGGTATTCAAGGTTTCGATGCAGAAAAAGCACTTGAGGCCATGGTGAGTTCATCACGACAGGAACGCCGCGGCATGGACGCTTACATGAAATACGGCTTCATCCCTGTGGATATGGAAGGCGAGGCTGTTTCCAAGACTTTGGAGTATGCCTACGATGATTGGTGCGTGGCTCGCATGGCCGAGGCTATGGGCAAGGACGACATCGCACAGGAATTCTACAAACGGGCACAAGCCTATAAGAATCTCTATAACCCAACAAACAAGTTCTTCCAGGGCCGTCGCAATGGAGGCTTCATGCAACCTTTCGATCCTACCCAAGTCAACTTCACGCTGACCGAAGCCAATACCTGGCAATATAACTTCTTTGTGCCGCAGGACATTAACACCCACATCGACATGATGGGCGGCTGGGAAGAATACGGAAAGAAACTCGATGGACTCTTCACGGCTCCGAGCAAGCTCACCGGCCGCGAACAGGTTGACATTACAGGCTTGATCGGCCAATATGCACATGGCAACGAGCCGAGCCACAACACCGTTTACATGTACAATTACATTGGTCAACCAACCAAGACGCAAAAATATGTGAAACAGGTAATGGACGAGTTCTACACTGACGAACGCGATGGCCTCTGTGGTAACGAAGATTGTGGTCAGATGTCAGCATGGGGCGTGTTCTCAGCCATGGGCTTCTATCCCGCTACTCCGGCTTCAGGTTGCTATGTGCTGGGCATCCCACGCTTCGATGAGGTGATCATGAACTTTGACAACGGCAAGCAATTCACGGTGAAAGCCAAAAACCTGACACCTCAAAACTGCTACGTGAAGTCAGTGAAACTCAACGGTAAAGCCTTGGAACGCAGCTACATCACGTTTGACGAAATCTATAATGGAGGCACATTAGAGTTTGCTATGACCGCAACACCTGATTCACCTTGGGCCACAATGCCGGAGAATTGCCCAATGCAACGTATCCCAGGCGAGAGCATCTTGGTGGTGCCCGCTATCAACACCGAATCCAACACCTTCTTCGATAGCCTCGTCGTAACGATGAGCCATCCGTTGGAAGGCACAGCCATTTACTATACATTGGATGGCACTGATCCCGACGAAAACAGTCCAGTCTATACTGAACCAATCGTCCTGAAAAAGACTTCCCAAATCCGTGCTGCTGCATTGCAGGAAGGCCATTGGAGTTGCGTTGTTGATGGAGAGTTCTACTTAATTGATGCCAAACGTGCCGTCAAGTTGGAACATCCCTATTCCAATCAATACGAAGCTGGTGGCTTGAAGGCCTTGATTGACCATCAACGTGGTGGCGACAACTTCCGCACTGGTGTTTGGCAAGGTTATCAAGGCGTGGATTTAGTGGCTACTGTTGACCTTGGTTCCAAGATGAAGGTGAACCGCTTGGCAGGTAGTTTCTTACAGGAAGCTGGTGCATGGATTTTCATGCCGACCGAAGTGGAATTCTTCGTCAGCGAAGATGGTAAGCATTTCCGCAGTGTTGGCAAAGCGAAAAACTATATTCCTGAAGACGAAGACGGCTCCCTTATTCAAGAGCTCAGTGTGCGTCCCCGTTGCGAGGCACGTTACGTGAAGATGGCTGCCAAAAACATCGGCACTTGCCCTGAATGGCATGTCGGTGCAGGCCAACCCGCCTGGATCTTCTGCGATGAGTTTGTTATTGAATAATTGTTAATCTTTAATCCTTGAAATATGAAAGACACTATCGTAATCCTCGCCGGCGGCGGTCCGGCTCCCGGAATCAACACCGTTATCAGCACCGTGGCAAAGACCTTCCTCAAAGACGGTTATCGCGTGCTCGGTCTGCATGATGGCTACAAGAATCTCTTCAAAAAGGAAAAGTCATTGGAAGAAATCGACTTCATGTGGGCCGACGACATCCAAAAGCAAGGTGGCTCGGCATTGCGCATGAGCCGTTATAAACCAAAAAATGAAGAGTTTAACCCTGATTTCTTTGTGGAGAACAATATTAAGTTGTTGGTCACCATCGGTGGCGACGACACTGCTTCAACGGCCAACCGCATTTCAAAATATCTGAACGAAAACAACGTGCCGATTCAGAACATCCACGTGCCCAAGACCATCGACAACGACTTGCCATTGCCTGATGGCAACCCGACCTTCGGCTACTATTCAGCCAAGGATGCCGCTGTGCATTTGGTGCAGACTGTTTACGAAGATGCTCGTACTTCTGGTAACTGGTTCGTACTCTCCGCTATGGGACGTGAGGCTGGTCACCTTGCCTTCGGCATGACCTCGGCTTGCCATTGCCCGATGGTGATCATCCCTGAGATGTTCAACAAAACAGAAGTCACCCTTGATGCTATCATCAACCTGATGGTCAGCTCCATCGTCAAGCGCAAGCTGTTGGGTGTGGAATACGGTGTCATCATCATCAGTGAAGGTGTGTTCCACTTCATGACCGATGCCGAGATTGAGAAGTCAGGCGTGGCCTTCACTTACGACGAACATGGCCATCCTGAACTGGGTAACGTGAGCAAGGCTCATATCTTCAACGTGCTGTTACAACAGCGCCTGAAACTCCTCGGTCTCAGCGTGAAGAGCCGTCCGGTGGAGATTGGCTACGGCATTCGCTGCGTGCAGCCTAACGGCTACGACCTTACTTACTGTTCGTTGCTGGGCTACGGCGTGAAGAAACTCTTCAAGCAAGGCGTCACAGGCGCTATGGTTACCACCAATCCTAAGGGTGAGATTATCCCGCTGTATCTGAAAGACGTGGAGGATGAGAATGGCAAGATCAAGCCACGTTTGGTCAACCTCAATGGTCCAAAGGCAGAGCTAATCTTCGACGAAGGCTTGCAATACCTCACTCCAGCCGACTACGATGCGGCGAAGAAATACCTCCCGAATCCGGAAGTATATGACTTCAAGAAGATCTTGAACTGGTAAATGACGATAGCCGTCAGCTGATTCTGTTATTCCGAAAGGAACCTGGCTATCACATTGTTCAGTTCCTTTGCCGCATCTATCAACATGCTGTCGTCGGTGGGGAAAGGAATGGATGTCTTTTTCATATTCTCAAGGGTCTGTTCAGAGCAGGCCTGCTTGTCGCCTTCAACTGTGGTATAGGTATAGTTGAAGTTGGAAGTGGCCGCGAGATCGTGGAACCGGACTATGTTCCATTCGCTTTGAGTAATGCTATTTGGATCCTTATAGATGAAAACCAAGGTGGCTTTCACGTTCGCGGTCTTCGATAGGATATGATCGGTAACGGTAGCGGTTAAGTTGTCTTTTGCTTCCTTGAAGGTAACGGCATCGTCACGGTTGGAACTGACTGAAAAGTCGGTGATCTCAACGGTCATTCCAGCCGGATAAACGGTGTTAGAGATGCCCAGTGGAAATCTTGCCATTTCTTCCTCGTCGAATACCATGACAGCTTCTTCAAAGCCTTTCGGCAAAGGATGGCGATGGTCGTATTCAAATTCAGTGTTGAGCTGAGAAGCTTGTCGAAGCATAGCCTTCGTTTGGAATAGGGGGATTTGGGAATTGTCAGGACAAATGCGCATGAGTTGTTTGATTTCTTTCTTTGCCTGATCAATGTCAGCAGATGTTTTTGAAGCTAGTAATTGATTGATTTTTGCTGTCAAGAAAGCTTCTGCCTTGTTTCTCGCGGCGTTCAGGTCTTCGTTAAGCTCAAGCTTGGTGAAGTTGATGGCTTTCTTGATTTTATTGGGCGAGCAGGCCAAAGCGTCGTTGCGGGCTTTCATGCTGCTGTAGCGCTCGAAGACCTCTGGCCAAATCTCGGGATTGCCAGTGCTTTTCAGGGCTTGGATCCTCTCGTGATCTGCTTGGTTTGCCTTGTGATAGCTTTCGGCAACCATGAACAACTCGTCATTATTGATCCGCCCCATACAGATCTTTGAGGCGTTTTTCATGATGACTTGATCGTATTCTTGGGCTTCGTAAAGTTTCTTGGTGGTGTTGCATGATATCAACAATACGCTGATTGTCAATACTAAAGGAAAAATAAGACATCTCATGGTTTTACTATTGGTACAAAAAAGCATTTATTACAAAAATCGTACCTAAATTTTACTATTTTTGCCGTATGGAAAAGATCAAACAACTTCAGCGTGAATTCGCCGATTTCATTGAGACGGTGGAATTCGTGAAAGAGCCGAAAGGCCTCTATGAGCCAATAGCTTACACCGTGTTACAAAAGGGCAAGCGTCTTCGCCCGATGCTATGCCTGCTGGCCAATGACATGTTTGGCGGCAACTTCGACGACGCCAAATACCCAGCCTTGGGTTTGGAAACAGGTCATAACTTCTCGTTGATTCATGACGACATTATGGATCAAGCGCCTTTACGCCGTGGCATGGAGACGGTCTACAAGAAATGGAACACCAACACGGCTATCCTGTCGGGCGACGTCACCCTAATGATGGCCAATCAATTCGTGATGCGTACTACCAAGCCGGTGGAGGCTGTCACCTTGTTCAACAAAGTGATGATCGAGATCGGCGAGGGACAGCAATACGACATGAACTTCGAAACCCAGCCTGTAGTGACCATCCCTGAATATTTGGAGATGATTCGATTAAAGACGGCAGTGTTGTTGGCTACCAGCCTTCAGATGGGCGCTGTGATTGCAGGTGCGAATGCGGAGGACCAAAAGAACCTTTATGATTTTGGTATCGCGTTGGGCATGGCGTTCCAATTGCAGGATGACGTACTTGATTGTTACAGCGATGTGGCAGTGTTTGGCAAGGTGACGGGCGGCGATATCGTGGAGAATAAGAAGACCATGATGTATCTGAAGGCGTTGGAGTTAGCTCCTGTAGCTGATCGTGAGCGTTTGGAGGCTTTGTTCTCGGGCGAAGTCGCCATCAATCCGCAACGGAAGATTGACGAGGTGATTGCGATTTACGACAAGTTACATGTGAAGGAGGCTGTTGAGCAGTTGATGGCGGAGTATTTCCGTCAAGCTGCGGCATATCTGGATGCTGTGAGGCTTCCTGAGGAGCGAAAGACGCATCTGAGGCGTTACGCCGACTTGCTTTCGGGTAGGGAGAAATAAAAAAAGCGGGTTTTGACTGACCAAAACCCGCTTTTTTTATAAGAAATTTATCTTATTTAGTTGTTCCCGTTTGGGTAGTTGCAGTGCTTGAACTGGTGCTTTTCTTGGTCTTGTTAGGAGTTGGAGGAACACCGATTTCAGGAGTTTTGTTCTTTAAAGTTGGGTCATTAGCTTTGCTTCCAACCTTTGGAGCTACTTCCTTTTTGCATTCTTTCTTACCGTCTTCTTTGCAGCAAGCTTTAGCGTCTTTCTTCTCTTGATCCCATGAAGCGGCAGCTGGCTTCACAACCTTTTCTTTTCCAGCTTCAGTTTTTGTGGCTGCGCTAGCTTTAGCAGCTGCAGCGGCAGTGGATTTGCTCTGTTTAACGGTTTTGTTAGTAGATTTTGGTTCTTGCACGGCGGTTGTTTCAGTTGTGGTTACAGCGCCTTTTTTGTTCTGAGCGTTTGCGTTCTGAACACTTGCGATGTTGATGGCGAAGAATGCCAAGACTCCGAGTACTAATGCTTTTTTCATGTTAAAATGTGTTTAATTGGTTAATAACCAGATTTATTTTCGATTACAATCGAAGCAAAAATACAATAACTATACCAAAAAATCAAGCAAAAAGCCGAAAAATTATAAAAACAAACAGCTATCACCGTAGCTTAGAAAACGGAACCCGTTGTCGAGCGCAAATTGATAAGCTTCTTTCCATCGGTCGCCAATGAGTGCGGAGACTAATAGTAATAAGGTACTCTTGGGTTGGTGGAAATTGGTGATCAATCCTGTGATGACCTTCATTTTATAGCTTGGGGCGATCATGAGGGCGGTGCTGGCCTCGAGTCGGGTGAGCTGATGCTGGTCCAAATAATTAATTATGAGTTGCAGCGCCTCTCTGGTGCTCAGGTCAGGATGGCTTTCATAGGGGTACCATTGGTTGACATGGAGGTCGCGCAGTGCCAAGCCTTCCTCATGAAGCATCATGCCGATCCAATAAAGGCTTTCCAAAGTACGGGTGCTTGTGGTGCCAACAGGAATGATGCTGCCGTTGAGATGCTGTATCAGATTTTGAATCAATGATTTGCGAACGATGACGGTTTCTGAGTGCATGGCGTGTTCACCGATGGTGGGGGTAGCCACGGGGCGGAAGGTGCCGGCTCCGACGTGCAGTGTGACTTCATCAAGCTCAAAGCCGTTGATCTTTAGCTGTTCCAACAGGGGCTTGGTGAAGTGCAATCCCGCTGTAGGTGCAGCCACTGAACCGTCATAACGGGCAAACACGGTTTGGTAACGGTCGCGGTCCTCAGGTTCGGCATCCCTATGTAAATAAGGTGGCAAGGGTATCTCACCTGCGGCTTCAAGGACGGTGGCAAAGGGGAGTGTGGCTGGCATCCAGGAGAACTCAATCTCGGAATACTGATCGTTTCGTTCTATGCGTTCAGCCGACAGCGTCACTTCCTGACCTTGTGCGGATAGCTTCATCTGCAGCATGCCATCACGCCAACGTTTGGAGTTGCCTACCAAGCACTTCCAACGGACCGGTGAGGGACTGCTGAAAGCGATCTGGTAGTCCTGTTCAGGCTCAAGGCAAAAAATCTCGATATGCGATCCTGTTTCCTTACGGAACTGCAACCTGGCGCGGATCACCTTGGTCTCGTTGAAGACCAGCAAAGCTTTTTGGGGCAAGAACTCACCGATGTGTTTGAATTGTGAGGCTTGTATCTTACCGTCTTTCAGTACCAGGAGTTTAGAAGCATCGCGTTCAGCTAAAGGATATTTGGCAATGCGATCCTCGGGCAACGGATAATCGTACTCGTCAATGGAGATGTTCTTAATGTCTGTCATCCGGAAAAATTTTTGCAAAAGTACTATTAGTTTTGCTAAATTTGCAACATCGTTAAAACTAATTCTCATGAAACGCGCTATTCTTATTTTGCTTTTGTTATCTAGTTTTGCTCTACGAGCTCAAACTATCTATGTGAGTGGCTCTCAGGCTGGTGTTTGGGATGCCGATACGGTGTTGGTGAAGGGCGATGTGATGGTGACAGAATCGTTGCAGGTGCTTCCTGGTACAATGGTCGTGTTTGATGGCTTTTATAGCATTACGATAGGCAAGGGAGCTTCGTTTGAGGCTCTGGGTACCGAGGAGGATCGCATTGTGTTTACAGTGGCTGATACAACGGGCTTTTCGTTATATTACAATACGAGTGGTGCGTGGAAAGGTGTGCGACTTGAGAGAGCTGGCAGTGTCACGCTGAATTATTGTTTGTTCGAGTATGCCAAGGCTCCCAGCCAACAGGATCCATCCGGTGGCGCATTGACAATACTTGATTGCGAAGAGGCGCATATCCATCATAGTGTCTTTCACCACAATGTCGCCTTTAAGAGAGGCGGCGCTGTCAGTGCGAAGGGATCGAAGGTGGAGATGCTGGCTTGCT
>JAEEGJ010004497.1_pt1 | contig 46945 bp, 29 predicted proteins | sample 8958761 | NCBI WGS metagenome assembly JAEEGJ01 (sample SAMN16246546, study PRJNA631951) | gut metagenome | biome: gut microbiome; feature: rumen; material: RS-attached | host: Bos | place: Iran: Karaj | collected 2018-10
AGTTGGTATAGACGGATGGGGGCAATCAAAGCCGCCACCAGGGCATTTTTAAGCTTCTGCCACATCCGGTTGCTTGTCCCATTCCATCTTGTGGAATATTTTTTGGGCGGATTCGCGGAAACGTTCTGAGGACATTTCCTTGGAATTGTCGCTCACGATAATCATTGCCCAGACGGGCTTTTTGATATTCGGGACAATACCATAAAATAGTGGACGTAGGATCCTACGGCACTTATTGCGATACACGGCATTTCCGTTCTTCTTCTTGGCTAAGAAGCAGAAACGACAAAAACCGTCCGGAGCTTCAATCCATCGCATGCTAAAAGCAGGCGCGCGGAGAAACTTCCCTTGGACGGCTACTTGCCGGTAAGCGGGCTGATTGGGCAGCCGATAAGAACGCAGAGTGGCTATAAGCCAGCCCCGACTTACTTCTTATAGATTTCGTCGCTAACGGTGAGGACCTTACGGCCCTTAGCACGGCGACGGCTCAAAACAGCACGACCCCAACGGTCTTCCATACGGGCCATAAAACCGTGCTTGTTAACGCGCTTACGATTGTGAGGCTGGAATGTTCTTTTCATGATAAAACCTTTCTATGAAAACAGAATTTTTTTGAGACTCAAATTTAGTAAAATGTTAGTATTTATCAAGGGGTTACAATCGCGCTAAAGGGTAAAAAATTACCCCAAACGGGACCCAAACAAAAAGCATTCAACAAAAACACAATGTATTAACATGATGTAAACAGGTATTTTTCGGAGGACGAATCGCGGCCACACGATTCCAGAACTTAGATCTTTGCCCGCTTCGCTCCTAGAACTTAGAAAACACCCCTAAGTTCTAAGTTCTACCAACTAAGTTCTATACAACCCCACCCCCTTTTTATATCTTTTAATTACATAATAGATAATAGCGCAATAGTAGGATTTTATGGAACTTACACCACTTGACATCAGAAACCAGACATTCCACAAGAAAAGCTTTAGCGGCTACGATCCGGATGAAGTGAAGGCATTTTTGGAAACAACCGCCACCGCATTCGAGAACATGTTCCGCGACCGCACGAACTTGACAGAACGTCTGAAAGTTGCCGAAGAACGCGTAAACTACTACCGTCAAATCGAAAAGACCATTCAAGAAGCCGTTGTCACCATGCAGCGCACGATCAACGAAGTCAAGGCGTCTGCCGAAAAAGAAGCCGAGATTATCGTTGCAGAAGCCAAAGCACGTGCCATGCGCGAAGTCGAAAGCATCAAGCGCGAAAGCGAAAACTTGCGTACTGAAATCGAGCAGCTCCGCCAGCTCCGCACCAACTATTTCATCCGTTGCCGCGCGCTCATTCACAGCCAAGACGAACTGCTCTCTGCCATGGAAAGCGACCAGCAGAAAGAATTCGAAGCTCCCGTGAGGCCGAATAACGGCGGCATCGCGCTCACTTAACTCACGCCATGAGAATAAACATCAAGGTACATGCGCGTAGCAAACGCGAAAGCATAACGCCGCTCCCCGACGGAAGCTACAAAGTCGATGTCAAGGCGCCACCGGTAGATGGCGCTGCAAACGAAGCCATCTGCGAACTCATCGCAGATTATTTCCACGTTCACAAACGCGATGTTTCTGTAGTTGTAGGCTCCACGAACAACAAGAAAGTTATCGAAATCTTAGGTAAATAAATACAACAAAAATCGAGGGGCATCCAACACGCTATTTTCTTGAGTAAGTTGATTATGAAAATTTCAATTCAGTCCAAAATTTTACTTCTTTCTTTATCTTGCACGCTTATCAGCACGCTCTCGCTCGGCATTCTGAGCACCATATTCATAAGCCGGACGACGCAACGCAATTCCATGCAATACATGAACGATCAGGCTAGCGCCGAAGCCGCGAAGCTGAACTACATGTTCGAATCGCATGAGAAGTACATGATGGCCGCAGCAGCCGGGATTCTTTCGCAGATAAAAGAAGACTCCACATTTTTAACCGACGAGACTAAGCTTCACACCAACATCGAAGGTATCCAAGAACGACTTCATTCAACAATTTATAACCTTACAGGGACAAAAAGCGTCTACGTCAGATTCAGCCCGCAAATTGTAAATTCAAACGAAGGCATTTTCCTCGTTAGAGAGAGCCCCGACGGCCAATTCAAACCATACAAATTAACAAACATTTCGCAGTTTAGCCCAACAGATCTAGAACACGTCGGTTGGTATTACAAGCCCATTCTATCGGGTAGTCCCATCTGGCTTCCGCCCTATTACAACAAGAACTATAATTCCTACATCATTTCTTACGTCATCCCCATGTTCCTGAACAACAAGGAAATAGGCGTTGCAGGTATAGATATCGACTTTGAATTATTGAGCAAGCAACTTTCGCAAGTCCGCATCATGACATCGGGATTTGCATTCCTAGAAGACAACGAAGGGCTTGTTGTTTACCACCCCACCCTCCCCGCAGGGCTCACGTTCAAACCCGAAGACGATCAAGTTAAATTGACGTACCCGCTCCAAAACGGCATGAAGCTCATCATGGTCGTGCCAACGGTCGAAATCAACGCCCAACGCGACAAGCACATCAAACAAAGTATCATCTTTATTCTACTCCTTTTATGCTTCACAACAGCCATTTCGATATTCTTTTCGAGAAGCATTACAAAATCGCTTAAGAAGCTCACTGCAGAAGCAAAAAAGATGATTACCGGCGACATGAATGCTGATTTCAACATCAATCAAAACGACGAAATCGGCGATCTCGCCAAAAGTTTTACTGCCGCTAAATTCCACATCACTCAATACATGAAGCAAATGCAGGGCCTAGCTTTCCAGGATTCGCTCACGGGCGTTCGCAACAAGATGGCCTACGACAATTACCTGAGCGATTTGGACCAGCGCATACAAACAAACGATATAAAATCTTATGCCATCGTCGTTCTTGACCTGAACAACCTTAAGGAAATTAACGACACCTACGGTCACGAAAACGGGAACGAATACCTAATCAATTCGTGCAAGTTAATTTGTCAGGTGTTTACGCATAGTCCAATCTTTAGAATTGGCGGCGACGAATTCATTGCCATTCTGACTGGAGAAGATTTAAAACAATCCCACAACCTTCTAAAGAAACTCAGGGAAGGCATGGTGGCAACAAGAAACGCAGCGTTCCCATGGAAACACATTTCCATTGCATACGGTATCGAAATTGCCCAATCCGCCAAAGACACAACTATCGCGGAAACGTTCAACAAGGCCGACAAGAACATGTACAAGAACAAGCGCGCCATCAAGCTTGCAGAGCAGGGGCAACCTGTAGAAGAAAAAAAGCCACAAAGCTAAAGCAAACGGATTACGCCTTGTTCCGGAATTCCTTGGGAGATTGCCCTGTAAATTCCTTGAACGCCTGAGCGAACTTGCTGGAATTTGTATAGCCCACGCGGCCCGCAATTTCGGCAATATTCAATTTTCCATCCAGCAAAAGTTGGGTGGCTTTTTTCATGCGGTACGTTTTGAGGTACGAATAAATAGAATCGCCGTACGCAAGCTTGAAATACTTTTTCATTTGCGTCGGGCTCATTTCGATTTGTTTGGAGAGCTGTTCGAGCGTCAAATGGTCTTCGACGTTTTCGCGAAGGATTTCGCGCAAGAGTTCCATTTTGCTTTTGTATTGGCTCGGGATTTTGGCAGCGGTTTCGTATTTGGCTTCGGAATCGAGGCGGCTCAAGAATAGAATCAGTTCCAGCACCTTAATTTTGAAATACGGCAAGCGGATGTTTTTAGGGAGCCTGTACAGTTCCGAAAAGATATGGCTCACATGTTCGCTTGACGGGAGTTTTAACGGGAGCGTCAGCGGCTGGATTTTTTGAATCAGGGCCGCAAAGTCCACGCCGACCGCTTTAAACATGTTCATGAGTTCGCTCTGGCAGCGATCCATCGAGAATATCACGGCGATACCGTGATAGCAATGCACGGGGAATTGGTACGTTCTGCTAGCCGGCATTTGATCCAAAAGCAACAAGCCGTTTTCTTCCATGGAGCGCGGCGAAGAATTCGAATCGAGCCATTCCGAACTGCCGTTATGGCAGTGCAAGACAATCAGGCTTTTCCCTTGATTTTCAATGTTAAACGTAAATTCCTTGAGATGGAAATTGCTGTAAAAGACCTGAAGCCCTGGCAAAACATTATACACTAGAAGATGCCCGGTTCCCGTTTTATTTTGAAGCATATAATGAGAAAAGAAATCTGTATTCTGTATTTGAATCAGATTTCTATCGGGAACAGGCCTTATCATAATTTACACTCTCTTAAAAATTAGATTAAACCAAGTATTTTAGACTTAACCAATTTAATTAGCTTTGATTAATTAAATTAGTCTTATCTAAATTTAGGCAATTTTCAAGAAAGCGTCAAGGAGTTTATCTAGAAGAAATACTTACCTTTTACCCATATTTGTGTATTTTTCTTGTAAGTTTTGAACATTCCGCGCCTCCCTCCAAGCCAATCGGCGCCTAAAGAGAGCGTAATTTGGTCGCTCAGCAGGTAATCGGCGGCAGGACGGACATAAAAACCGACATTATCGACATCGAACATTCCGTAAACGGAAAACTTGAGCGTATTGTTCAAGACTTCCTTGGAAATTCGCGCCGTAATCATGGATGTATTTTGCTCCGTTCCCAACACATCACGATAATCCATAATGACTTTATGCATGTATTGCGCCATGATTGTCCAATTGTTACCCACATACCAATCGATACCAATTAAGCCATTGAACGATTTCCGGAACCAGTAATCCATTGAATTTTTCAAGGCAATGGGCTCACCGAAATACACCGCCACTTCGCCACGAATCACAAGTTCACCTGCCGGGATCGAAACATCGCCACCGACAACGTTCATCGGCTCGTAAATGCCTTTTATTACGGCCGTTTGCTGTTGCGGATTGAAGCTCGCAATTGTTACAGGCGACTTGTTATATGTATGGAGCGCCGTCAACGAGAAGTCGAGATTTTCGAGGAAGAAACGCAGGCGGCCACCGACTTCACTGTTCTTGATACGCTTCGCAGGAGTTCCGCTCAAGTCCATTTGCATGCCATTCGGTGCAGTCATTTGCCATGGATTGTCATCGCTTGTCGGAAGCACGAAATACTCGGGAACAGGGACAAAGACGACTTCGGCAGAGAAGCTTTCGCCCGGAAACTTGAGGTTGATTGCATTCACAGGCACGCGGATATCGTCGTAATCGTTCGCCATGAATTCAGTGTAATCCATGGGCGAAATGAGATCGGTAATGCGGAGGCCATCGGCAACGCCCCACGTAACGATTTGACGACCGGCCTTGACTTCGAGATATTTGCCGGCATAGTCGAAATACGCCTCGCGGAGGAACGCTCCCGTCTGTTTTTCAATAATGCCATTGTAAGCGAGATTCACACTCGAAAAGAGCGAAGCCTCACCGTAATTGGCGCGCATTTCAAGGCGTGCTCGCGTGCGAGAAGACATAATCTGCTGCGGACTACGCAGCTGTAGAGCGTGGTAAGAATCCACAAAGCCGTTCAGCTGGATAGAAAGTTCGTCTTGCGCATGCGCGGATAAGGCGAACGCCGCGGACAATAATGCGAAAATCGTTTTTTTAATCATATTCTCCTCCTTAAAGGGAGATGCCCGCTCGCTGGCGGGCATGACAAGAAGCAGAAATTTCTTCCTACTTGTACTCTCGCTTCGCTCAAGTACCAAACGCCGGGCTCGGTCATGTTCAAGCAAGCTTGACCGCGACTCTCGCCTATTGCGTTTGTCCTACCATTTACTGTCTACTAATTACAGTCCGCGTTCGAGCTTATTCACCGTAAAGATCTTGGAATCAAGCTGGATGTTGTATTTGGGATCGAGGAAGAGGAGCTCGGTCGAGTGACCTGTTTGAACATTCTTCATTTCCATCTTGCCGACGGTCCAGAAGCCATCCACCTTCTTGATGTCCGAAGAAACCATCTGACGATGGAGCTTGCCGAGCTTGTCGTAGAATTCGACTTTCTCGACCACATCGCAATCCTTGCGGATCCAAATGAGTTTCTTTGAGAAGATTTCGCCACTCTTTTTCGGAGTCGATTCGATAACCCAATAGTCATGACCGTTTGCGTTTTCTTCACGAACAAGCTTATGCGTATCTTCATCGACATTGCGTTTGCCGATATCATCGTATGTGAAATCGGAACCCATGAAGTAATCGGTCTTGGAGCTCTTTCCGCTAATACGGCGGGTCTTCTTCAAAGCCGGCAAGTAGAGCCACTTGTCGTCTTCTTTGTTGACATCGTCGTAATTCACGGTCAAGAATCCCGTGCCCTTCACGTCGTTCGGGTAAAGGAAGAACATGATAGTCTTGGTATCGGCACCGACATCCATTGCATACGAAGTAATCTTGCGAACGCGGGTGTTTCCGCTCTTGTTCACGAGCTTCATTTCCATTGATGAAGAGCGCGTATCGCCATCGGGACGGTCCTTGACCTTGATCATGATATCGCGGGCACTCGGTTGTGCCACAGACATTGTGCAGAGCGCGACAACGAGCATCGCAGCGGTTTTTGCAATTTTCATAAAATCCTCCTATTTTCCAAAGATTTTGAATTTCTTGATTAAAAGCGGTGTGACAAACAGGTCAGCAAGCAAAGCCGAGACAAGTCCCACAAACACCACAAAGCCGAAGTTGAACATCTGCGTTGCAGCCGAAGTGGTAAAGCCCGCAAAAGTTGCCACCATGATAATCGTCGTCATCACAAGCGCAGGACCTGCCGAGCGGAACACACGGAGAATGGCTTCGCGATAATTCCTGTTGCGATCAAATTCCACATGGCCATGGTTGATAAAGTGAATCGTATCATCGACGGAAAGGCCGATAATCATCGGGATAAGCGTTGCCGTCATCATGTCAAGCGGGATGTTGCAAAGTCCAAGATAGCCACCCACGAAAATGCCCGGCGCGATGTTCGGAATCATGCCGATAAGCCCCGTGCGCACAGAGCCAAAGACAATCATCAAAAGCACCGCCACAATCACAACTGAGATGAGGAACGATGTCATCTGTCCCACTTCCAAGTATTGCTGCATAGCAGTAAACTGCGGCAAGTTACCCACAGCCGTTACCTTTGCATCCTTGAAAAGTTCACGGGCGAAGCTCTGCAAATCCTCGATTTCCTTCTGGAGTTCATTGGAGTTGTAGCTCGAAATTTCAACCATCAAGCGGAGCTTCTTGTAATCGTAATCCATCCAGTAGCTTGCTTCGGAACCACCGGCATTCTCGTACAGCAAGAGCAGCTGCGCCACCTGTTCTTCGGTTTCGGGGATGGCGTACTTTTCTTGGCGGTTTTCATTCAAGGTGCGGTCAAGATCCTTGAGAATGTCAAGAATGGAGGTAGAACGCTTCGTGAGCGGATACTTTTGCGCATGTTCCTGTAACTGCTCCAACTTCTTGAGATTTTCGACTTCTTTCGCCTTGTCGTTTGTACCAAAGTCAATGACCAAATCGTAAGAATAGAAACTCCCAATTTCGGATTCGGCAACGTAGAGCATCTTGTTCACGTATTCCACCTTGCGGCCCATGGTGCGTTCCACATCAAAGGCGGGTTCCATTTTGGTAACGCCGTAAATGGAAATGACGGTAATAACGGCAAACACAACAGCAATCGGCTTTCCATGAGTAAGAACAAATTCACCAATTTTGTTCAGGATAACGCCCATACGGGTATCACCGCGTTCGAGTACTTTGGCGTTTGGCTTTTTGTCCTTGCCAAAGCTCAAAAGAATCGGTGAAACCGTGAGCGCCACCAGGAGAATAAACGCAACCGCAATGGACGAAAGGATACCCACGGAGCGGATAGGCTTGAGCATCACCGAAAGGAACGACAGGAGCGCCACAATTGTCGTAAGGCCCGAGAAAAGCACAGACCAGCCGGTTTCTTTCATGGCATAAAGCACAGATTCCTTGCGCTTACCCGTGAGCATCATATTTTTGCGGAAGAACGAATTGATGTGAATGTTATACGCAATAGAAACGGCGAATGCCAAGATGACAGGCACCATGATGTTGGTCGCATCCATGTAAAGTCCGAGATAGCCAACAAGTCCAAACGTCATGATGACGCCAGCAAACGTGGTAATCAACGGAGAAACGATTCCACGGAGCGAACGCGTCACCAGGAACATCACGACAATAGCACAGAGAATCGTAATGACAAAGATGCGGCTCATTTCTTCACCAATGAACTTCAATTTTTGATGACTCAGGTAGGGCATACCTGTTGCACGTGGGTGGAGCGGCGCATATTTTGCCTTGTGAATGATTTCATCGGTTTCGCGGCCAGTCTTCATGTCCGGTGCTTCTGCCTTCACGCCTTTAGCTTCGCCTTCGGCCTTCCACACTGAATCTTCTGGGAAGGGGCGGAGCTTGATATTGATGAAGGATTGCTTGCGGTCGCTCGAAATCAGCTTTTTCGCAAGTTCTGGCTTTGCGGCTAGACGCTTTTCAATTTCGGCAAGCCCAGCTTTATCCGTCGGGATTTCTTCGGGGACAATCTGCGTGATTTCCATGCCCTCATCGGTACCAAGCATGTATTCCAAATCAGTAATCGATGTCGCCTTGCCATCGGAATACGAAAGGCTATCACGCAACTCGTTCGACAGTTCGCGCAACAGTTTCAAATTATCGGGGCTGATGATGGAATGGTCACTTTCAACAAGGACGCCCACAAAATAGTCATTACCGAAAGTTTCCTTAAACTTGTCCGTTTCGATAAGCATCGGGTCGCCTTCGATAAAGTAACTATCCCATGACGCTTCGACATAGATCTTTTTCATGCCCACGATAGAAATTGCAAGTAGCGCAACAAAGGCGACGAGCAAAAGAGCTCGGTGGGCAATCAGAAACTTCGCGAAGTTTTCAAACTTTTCGTTTACTTTTTCGATATTAATTCGAATCTTAGACATACTCACTCCTTCTTTAGTTCATTGACAAACTGTATGTTGTAGATTTTTTCCAGCTGGAGGACGTCCAAAACTTCAGCGACTTTTTCGTAGGGCGTTTTTTTGTCGATTTTCAAGGCAACCGGAGCCTTTTTGTTTTGCACCGCAGCGCTCTTGTTCTTCAAGATTTCAACCGATGCAATTTCACCATTGATGGCGATTTCCGTTTCCGAGAGTTCAATAAAGAATCCTTCGGAAACTTCCTGCTTGACTTCGCTCGAAGTTTCGGGCAAGAGAAGTTTAAGGACGGACTTGTCCTGCTTAAAGACTGATGTCACCAGGAAGAATACAAGCAACAAAAAGACACAGTCAATAAGCGGTGTCATGTCCAAGGAGATTCGATGACGTCTTTTTGCCATTTTAAACCTTTTCACTTCTGCGAGAGTCGCCAAAATGACGAGCGTCGCGTTCTTGCAAAGTTTTGCCCAAGTGCAAAAGCACCTGGTTTTCGACTTCGTCCTGTTCTTGCTCCATGCGAGCGTTCAGGTAGTTGAATGCAAGTACGTGCGGGATAGCGACCACAAGTCCAAGGACCGTTGTCACGAGAGCAAACTTAATGCCCGTCGCAAAAGCGGATGGATCATCAAGACCTGAAGCCGCTATCACCGTAAATGCGTTGAAAATCCCCACGACAGTACCTAAAAGGCCAAGCATCGGAGAAATAGATGCAATGTTTTCGACGGTCGTGAGGCCCTTCGTGAGTGGAGAAAAAGCAAGGCCAATTTCAGTGCGGATACTTTCCGTAATGATGTGATGATCTGTATTGCAAGTTACCACGCGGTGAATTACCTTATCTGTCAAACGCGGTTGCACAGTCTTATTAAAGACAATTAACGAAATCACCTTCCAAATGATAATCGCATAACCAATAAAGTTCATGGCAACTAGGATATAGCCAATAAAACCGCCCTGCTTTACAAATTCGAGAATGAAATTCATTACGATCTCCCTGCATTAAGTTTATACTGGATAGGAATTTCAATCCTCCAGCGTTCTTTTTCTAAAATTTTTGGAATGGGATGAAACTTTTCCATTTTTGCAACCGCATCCATCGCGCTATTATCCAAAGATGAATAGCGGCTAGATTCCGAGACTTCAACCTGTTCTATCTTGCCATCGGCAAGGATGGTGAACCTCACACGTACTACGCCCTCCTGCTTCAAGCGTTTCGCCGTGGCAGGATAATCCTTGATCTGTTCCAACTGTTTTTTGAGCGAGCGCAAGTATGTGCGGGTCACCATTTTCACAGAATCAGCCGAAGGCCTGGGCGGTTCCTTTACTACAGGTGGCGCGGGCGGAGCCGGTGGAGCTTCGACTATGGGCTCTGCAGCCGCAACAGGAGCTGTTTCTACAATTGGTTCTGGCTCCGGTTCCGGGACTTTTTCTTCAATCGGCTTTTCAACAACCTTCGGGATTATTTTTGCGCGAACCACCTTTTTTACGACAGGAGGCGCTTCGGGCGGAGGCGGAAGCGCAATATACACACGTTCGGCATGAATCACGGGAGAATCTGGACGATTGACCGGAATTTCTTTTTTTTGGAAATATGGATTCAAAAAGACCGCAACATGGATAAAAATTGCAACAACAAGCCCAAAATAAAAGGCCCTGTTGAACGAAAGTGCTGAATAAATCCGTTTTTGCGTCATTTTTACATTTCTTTTTTCACAAAGACGTTCAAAAATAAATCTAAACAAACCCTTTTTTCTACTCTAAAAAGTCTTTAATCGGCCCAATTAGACGAAGGTAACATTTTTTAAATAACTGGCAATTTTACACAAAATTCGGCCACAATCCAAAAAGTTTTGCAAAAATCCAATCCGTCTTTTTTTTGAGAAAAATCCACAAAAAAACATTCATCTGTTCTAAATTTTGTTAGCCAAATCTATCTTTTTCAGGAATTTCACAGCCATGGTTACAGACAACACTCAAAAAAATTCATTCAAATTACTTTGGATGTACGCAGGGAATCAAAAAACAAAACTCGCCAAAGCCTCTTTTTTAGCAATCATTGGCGTTTTTTGCGGAATTGTTCCTTATTTTTGCGCAGCAAAATTGCTTTCTGTTTTTTACAATAAAATAGTAACGCTAAATGACATTCTCATTTATGGATTAACAGCAATTGCAGCCTTTGCCTTAAAAGCATATTTTTCGACAATTTCAACAATGACTTCGCACGAAGCGGCTTTTTCCATTTTAAAAACATTGCGTACAGCAATCACCAAAAAAATGGAACACATTCCCATGGGCGTAATGCTAGATAAAGCCTCGGGTTCATACAAAATGTTAGTCGTCGATACCGTTGAACGCATCGAAAAGCCTTTTGCACACATGGTGCCAGAAATGACGGCAAACATCGTGACCCCTTTAACGATAATCGTTGTTTTATTTGTGATGGATTGGCGCATGGCACTTGGCGCAATCGCAACAATTCCCGTGGGATTTTTGGTAACCATGGGGCAAATGATTGGCTACAAGGAAAAATCTGCACGCTATTACAAAGCCAATGCCGACATGAATGACGCCATTGTGGAATATGTAAACGGGATTGAAGTTATCAAGGCATTCAACCAAAGTGCTTCTTCTTTCGGAAAGTTCACAAACGCTTGCAAATACTACCGCGATACAACTCTTGAATGGTGGCGCAGTTGCTGGTTTTTCTCGGCAGCAGGTCTCAATACACTTTCTTCGACATTGCTTGTGACGCTTCCGCTCGGTACTTACTTGTTCATGAACGGAAAGATTGAATTTGCCACATTCCTCACTTGTGCGGTTCTCAGCATGGGCATTTCTGGGCCAATTCTTGCATCCATGAATTATGCCGAAATGTTCGCCTCCGTATTCCAGTCCTTTAAACAAGTCAATGATTTTCTTGAAGAAAAAGATCAAATCCGACCGACCGAAAATGTGCAATTCAACGGTTCATCTTTTGAATTCAAAAATGTTTCTTTTGGCTACAAAGACAAGAACGTTCTGAACAACATTTCATTTAAAACCGCAGAAAAAGGCGTTACCGCAATTGTCGGGCATTCGGGCAGCGGAAAATCGACTATTGCAAAATTGATGGCTGGATTTTGGGATGTCGGCAAAGGCGATATTTTACTTGGCGGTGTAAGCCTTTCCAAAATTCCGTTCAAGCAGCAAATGCAAAAAATCAGCTATGTGGCACAAGACAACTACTTGTTCAACACTTCTATTATGGAAAATATCCGCATGGGCCGCCCAGAAGCAAGCGACGAAGAAGTTTACGAGGCAGCAAAAGCCGCCGGATGCCACGAATTTATTAGTGCACTTGAAAACGGCTACGACACCAAGGCAGGCGATGCCGGCAACAGGCTTTCAGGAGGCGAACGCCAACGCATTACGATTGCGCGCGCCATTTTGAAAAATGCAGACGTCATCATCTTGGATGAAGCAACAGCTTATGCGGATCCCGAAAATGAAGCAGAGATTCAAAAGGCTCTTTCGAGGCTCATTCACGATAAAGTTCTCATTGTCATCGCGCACAGACTTTCGACCATCAAAAACGCAGAAAAGATTCTCGTCATTGAAAACGGCGAAGTTGCCGACAGCGGCACCCATGATGAACTGATGGGCAAAAGCGCACTTTACAAGTCGATGTGGGAACGACACATGGCAAGTTCTGATTCCAAGGAGGTCGCATAATGCTTAAGACATTGAAGCGCATCATCAAGCTTTCGGGCAAATACAAGAACCGCGTTTATTGGGGACTTGTCTGTAGCGTTTTAAATTCCATTTTCAATAGCTGTTCTGTACTCGCCATTCTTTGGGTATTACTGCACATTGAAAAGCTCAATATGGATGTCATTTGGCAGACAGTCGGCATTCTGGCAGCAGGTCTTATCGGCAAAACGATTCTAAAATTCTTGACGAACATATTCATGCTAGCGTCTGGGTACAACATTTTCACGGACAAAAGACTTGAACTCGGTGACAAGCTGAAAAGCGCTCCCATGGGTTATTTTTCCAAAAAGACGCTCGGACGCATCAACAATACTATCACAACCAACATGGCAACGCTCGAAAACTTCACCATGATGGCCGTCGATAATGTGGTAGGCGGCATCTTGCAAGGATTCGGCGTTTCCATATTCTTGATGATTTTCGATTGGAGAATTGGTCTCGTTGCTATTCTTGGAATTCTGCTTTCCATTATTTCACTTTCTACGATTCAAAAGAAGTCTGGCTCACTTTCGCTAAAGCGCTACAATGCCGTTGAACGGGTCACCAACGACGTCATCGAATACATCCGCGGCATTGCAGTCATCCGCTCATTCGGTCGCGGAAACGCTTCAAAGCTTGACGAATGCTTTGACGAATTTGAAAAGACAAGCATCACGATGGAAAAAGCAATCCTTGTGCCGCACGGCTTTTTCAGGGCAACGCTGGAAGTTTTCAGCGGCATTATTATCACAACAACCGCATTGATGACATTCTATGGAGCGATGGATTTTACATACGGCATGATGTTTCTTGTTTCTGGATTCATTATTTATGGTCAAATGGAACTGCTCGCCAATGGAGCATTCATCATGGAACAAATCGAAACAGCAATGGACCAGATGGATGAAACTTACAATGTTCCAAAGCTTACGGGAAATCAATCCGTCAGCGAAAATAGTACAGATATCGAAATCAAGAACGTTACATTCGGTTACGATTCACGCATTGTATTGAACAAAATAAATGCAAAAATTCCCGCAAAATCGAAATGCGCTATTGTCGGCTATTCAGGCAGTGGTAAAACAACATTGTGCAACTTGATTGTCCGTTTTTGGGATGTAAATTCCGGATCGATTACTTTTGGCAGCAAAGACATCAGAAGTTATGCGCCCGATGAATTACTCTCGCACTTTTCCATGGTATTCCAGAACGTATTCCTGTTCAACGATACCGTAGAAAACAATATCAAGTTTGGTTGCCCTAGCGCCACACATGAGCAAATTGTTGAAGTCGCAAAGCGCGCTCGTTGCCACGACTTTATCGAAGCTTTGCCCAACGGATATAACACCATCATCGGTGAAAACGGCAGCAGTCTTTCTGGCGGCGAAAAGCAACGCATTTCAATTGCACGCGCTCTTTTGAAAGACGCCCCGGTTGTCATTCTCGACGAAGCCACTTCTTCTGTGGATCCTGAAAATGAATCCGAATTGATGGAAGCCATTAGCGAACTCACAAAGGGCAAAACAGTCATTTCCATTGCGCACCGACTGAATACGGTCAAGAACGCAGACCAAATTATCGTTCTCGATCATGGTCATATCGTGCAGTGCGGAACTCACAGGGAGCTCTGCGATATAGATGGAGTATATAAGAAATTTTTGGATATAAGGCAGTCTTCTGCGGGCTGGAGCATTACCTAAACAAGGAAAACGACAAAAATGGAAAAAACTCCCGAGGAACGCTGGTTCCCCTTTGCGACCTATTCCCTGAACGATATCGAACACAAAAAAATTTTCTGTTTCCACCATGCAGGAGGATCTGCAAGTGTTTACCGCAAATGGACTCTTGAGAAAAAAAAGATGAACTTCGTTTGCGTTGAATTGCCGGGCAAAGGAACACGCCGCCGCGAGCCATTTGTAGGCGATTTCACAAAACTTCTTGAACCACTTTGTCAAAGCATTATCAATGTCACACAAGGCAAGCCATTTATTCTATTCGGTCACAGCATGGGCGCTGCCATGGCATTCTATGTCGCTGAATATTTGCAAAGCAAGTACAATATCAAGCCAGAAAAATTGATTGCAGCAGGCCGCCAAGCCCCGCAAGATGAAGATCCCAGCGAATTCAAGACTTGGATGGATGATGACGCCCTCATCCGTGAACTGAAAAAATACAATGCTACACCTAAGGAAATTCTTGAAAATCAAGAATTACTCCATTTCGTTCTACCAGAAGTCCGCAAGGATTACACATTGAATGAAAGCTTGATTTATCACGGAGAGCGCATCGATACACCGATTTACATCAATTGCGGCTCCAAGGACTTTGGCGCGACCGCTTCAATTATGCAACGCTGGCAATCAGTGACTACAAAAGAATTTAAAGAAAAAGAATTCGAAGGCGATCACTTTTTCGTTTTGAATTCTGAACAGTATCCCGAATACCTCGCTACCGCAGGCTAAAAAAAATGTTCACCAATAATCTCGAATGCATCCATTCTGCCGTTTTTGCAAAGGCGAAAGAAACACCAAACGCAACAGCACTCGTTTCGCGAAATGCAAATGGCAGCTACAACCAAACAACTTACGCAGAACTTTCTGAAAACGCTTTGAAAATTGCAACAGCGCTTAAAAAGACGGGTATAAAAGCGAAAGATTTTGTTGCCATCGTTCTCCCCAAAGGCATGGAACAAGTGTTCTGCACGCTAGGCATTCAGGCCGTTGGAGCGGCCTATATTCCCGTTGGCATCCACCAGCCCATCGAAAGAATGCACAAGATTTTTGATGCCGCAAAGATTTCGGGAATCATCACAGACACGGCTCATGCAGAACAAATTCGCAAAGAAAATCCAGCTTGGAACGTGATTGAAATTGACAACGCACTGCAAAACGAGCCTTTACCTATTGACGAAATCATCGAAGACCCAACAAGCCTAGCCTACGTCATTTTCACATCAGGCACAACAGGCGTTCCCAAGGGCGTCATGATTTCGCACCGCGGTGCAAGCAATACCATTCGCGACATCAACGAACGCTACAACATATCGGCCAATGACGCCTGCATGGCCATTTCAGAATTGGACTTTGATCTTTCCGTCTATGACATTTTCGGCATGCTATCCACCGGCGGCAAGGTCATTGTCCTCTCTGAAGATACAAAGAAAGAAGCAAGTGTCTGGAAACAAATCGCAATCGAGCAAAATGTGACATTGTGGAATTCTGTCCCAGCCCTTTTTGAAATGTTCACAATTGTTCTCGGCAAGAGCGCAGAAGGAATTAACCTCAAGACGATTTTACTTTCGGGCGATTGGATTCCACTTTCACTTTTCGAAACGTCCAAAAAACTTTGGCCGAATTGCCGATTTATTTCTTTGGGAGGTGCAACCGAAGCTTCCATTTGGTCGGTCTATTACGAAGTCAACGCACTTTCTGCCGACTGGAAATCCATTCCTTACGGCAAGGGATTAAAGAACCAAAAGATTCGCATTGTTAGCGAAAACGGTATCGAGTGCGCGCAAGGCGAAGCTGGTGAACTATGGATTGGAGGCATCGGTGTTGCCGAAGGTTACTTGAATCAGCCAGAACTTACTAAAGATCGATTCCCTATAATATACGGAGAACGTTGGTACAAAACGGGAGACAAAGCCCGCATAATGCCGGACGGCAACTCCGAATTTTTAGGACGCCTCGACACACAAATCAAGCTTGGCGGCTACCGCATAGAACTTGGCGAAATCGAAAATGTCATCAAGAAAAACACACGAATCATAAATGCCGCTGCTGTTGTTGTCGAAAACGGAGCAAAGAAAGAAATTGCAGCAGCGATCATCCCTGCACTCGCCAACGATAGAATTGCGAAATACGATTACAAATTCATCGACAATTATGCCGATGAAACATTACACGACCGCACCAACGCTGTGGCCGCGCTCATCCACACTATCCGTTCCAACATCAAAGCTATTCCTGAAAAAACAAAGAACGCTTTTGCGTTATGGGGCCATTGGCTTTTCCAAAACGGCTTTGAAAGCATACGGCCTACGGTTGAATCTGATTTTTCAAAAAAACTGAACAGTAACGAAAACATCGAACTGCTACAAAATGTACTTATCGGAAAACGCCCAGAAGCGGACCTGTTAACAAATGAATTTTTCGCTCCCGAAAAATTGCTCTGCGAAAGCGCCCCTTTCAAGACGTTTATCAATAAAGTTGTATCTCACGCCGCAACTACCGAAGCAAAGAAAATTGCATTCCTCAACGCACGTTCTGGAATTGGCGCCAGTGAATTTTTGAAGGAATACGAAAAGAACGGTATGGAAGTTACGCTGTTCGATGAATCTACCGGCATGCTTGATGCCGCAAGAGATTCGTTAACCGCATGGAAAAATCGCGTTAAATTCAAGCAGCTCGATTTAAGCGCAGGCGTAAAGGACTTAGACACATTCGACATTGTGATTGACGCAGGCTTCTTGCACACATACAACAACCCCGCCAACGCACTTGCTTTCGCCTACATGATTCTCAAGAAAGGCGGAACATTCATGGCTCTTGATTTCGAAAACTTTGACCCCGTAGCCATCGTCAGCTCAGCGGTCCTCGAAAATGGCTTTGAAAAATACACACGTTTGCGCCGTTTCACATCACTTTTATCCGACGAAGAATGGGAATCCATTTTTAGAGAATTGCCATTCGATACAATTTCGCTCGAAAACAATTCGCACTTTGTACAGACGATCATTGCACAAAAGGCAATGGATGCCAAGGAAATTCTCGGCGAAGCATTCAATGCATACTTAAAAGAAAATCTCGTACCCTACATGATTCCAGCCAGGACTGAAGTTTTCGTCAAGTTTCCGCTCACAAACAACGCTAAAGTTGACCGCAAGGCCATTACGGAACTGCTGAAGAAAGCCGCAGACAACGAAAACATTGATGAAAATTACCAAGGGCGTGAAGCTGACCTTGCCGTAATTTGGAAGCAACTTTTGTCTTTAGAAAAAATCGATCGTCATGCAAGTTTCTTTGAAATTGGTGGAGACAGCCTGCTTGCCACGCGATTCCTCGAAAAAGTCCACACGCAATATGGTGTTGAAATTTCGCTCAGGGAAATTTTTGAAAACGCAGAGCTCAACAATCTTGCCAAGATTTTTGATGAACGCATTAACGCCTTAGGCGATATCGAAGAGGGAGAAATATGATAGGAATTTTGGGCGCTTACGGAGCTACAGGCATCTGGGCAACTCGTTTTATCAAAAATAATTCAAATAATAGTCTTCGCATCGGCGGACGCAACATCGACAAAGCTCCACAAGAATTACGCGAAGAATGGAAAGACGCCGAATGGGTTAAAGTAGACGTTTCTGACAAAGAAAGCACCGAAAAGTTTATAAACGGATGCGAGACGATTCTTGACTGCGCCAAGCTTTCGGTGGAACAAACTAGACTCATGGACGAGATAGCCGAAGCAAAAGGAGTCTCTGTTTTGCATCTTGGAATTGCAGGATTCGAGCGCCAAGAATCGAAAGTTCCCATATTCTACGGAACGGGAGCCATTCCAGGACTTTCTGGATTGATTCCGCAATATCTATCTAAAAAATTCGATCATGTAACATCGCTTGAATTTTATTATGGCGGGTTAGGAGCATTTTCGTACACTGCAGCAAATGATTTCATCGACAGTCTCCATAATGACGACAATCGCACCATGGTCTATTGGAAAAACGGTGAAATTCTCCCATTCGAGCCATCAGCAAACGATTATTCCGAAGATTTAAAATCGGTTATTCCCATCAATAAAATGTTTCCATTTTTCGATGGCGAAGCCGAGGCCATAACGCGCAAACTGAATATAGATGAAGCACGATTCCACATGTGCCTCAGCGGCAAGCGCATGATTGAAATAATGAACTCCGCAAGGCATCAATACAAACAAAATCCTGACGAGACAATTAAAAAACTTTGCACCGCAAGCAAACTCGATACGTTCGGAATCAAAGAGAACACATTCTATTTGTGCATTATGGAAGGCGTCAAAGATAACGCCCCCGCAAAATTCAAGATGACCGTTTCTGGGCTCGGTCCCTCGCCATTGACAGGCGTTAGCGCTGGGGCAGCAACACTTTGCCTTACTAAAGATGCAAAAAATTGCAAAACAATATTGCTTGGCGAAAGCGATTTAGCAACACCCATCATCGATTCACTCATAGCAAACGAACCTGATTTTTCTTGCGAAATCAAGGATATGAACGCAATAGAAATCGAGGGAGAAATTTAAAAATGAAAAAAAGAGTTATTGTCTGCGGAAGTACTTTTGGGCAATTTTATATCAATGCATTGCAGCAACTTTTAAGCGATGAATTTGAGCTCGTCGGACTTTATGGAAAAGGCAGCGAACGTTCCAAGAAATGCGCAGAAACATACGGCATTCCACTTTTTACTGAATTCGAACAAATTCCACAAGTAGATTTTGCATGCGTTGTAATTAGTTCTGGAACTGTCGGCGGTATCGGCACAGAACTCGCTTGCAAGTTCATGGAAAATAAAATTCATGTACTCCAGGAACAGCCCATCCATCCGCGAGATCTTACAGAAACCTACCGTGTTGCAAAAAAGAATGGCGTTTACTTCAAGACTTGCGACCTTTACCCCAAACTCCCCGAAGTGGCGCGTTTTATCCGCGTTGCAAAGGAATTGAATAAACACGAGAAACCGCTTTACATCAAGGCCGCCTTCGGCCCGCAAGTTTCATTTCCAGCGATAGACATTCTTTCGCAAATTCTCCCTTCCATTTACAACCTGAGCGTAGAACACATTACGGAATGTGTTGGCCCGTTCGATATTCTTACAGGAAAACTTGGCGACACGCCCATCACCATCGAATACAACAATCAGGTAAATACGGATGACCGCGACAACCACGCGCATCTCTTGCATAATTTCGCCATCGTTTACGAAACAGGCCGTTTGATTCTCGAAGATACATTCGGCCCCGTACTTTGGAAGCCGCGCATGTACGTTCCCAAGTACTTGTACAATCCCGAAAAACGCAACGAAATCCCGCCTTACTTGAAGGAATTGACCATGGAAACTTTGGGCAATTACAAGGCAAAAGATTTTGTGCACGTTTTATTCGACGATTGGAAACAGGGAATTGCAGACAACATCGTTGAATTTTCAAAAATGATTGATCAAAAAGTAAAACTCGCTCCTTATGCGCAACGTGAGCTTCTGTGTTCACAAAAATGGTCCGAAATCACCAACATTTTCGGCTTTGCAAAGCTAATTCACCCCGAAGGCAACAGCGAATACATCCCGTCGGCAGAAATCCATAAATATAGCGAAGAGGTTTAAAATACAATGGACAAGAACATGAAAGAATTAGTCAATCGTTTTGAAAATAAAGGAATCCATCTTTGGGTTGATGGTGGAAAAATAAAGTATAAAGCATCAAAGGAACTGATGACACCCGAAGTTCTTGCGGAACTCAAAGCAAATAAAAATGCATTGATTGATTATCTGAGTTCAACACAAGACAAAAGTTCCGTCGCAATCGTCATCGACCGCACGAACCGTTTTGAACCATTCCCACTGACTGACGTACAATCCGCTTATTTGCTCGGTCGCAGCAAGACATTCGAATACGGTGGAGTTGCTTGCCACGTGTATTTAGAAATCCGTTACGCGGAACTCGAAACATCTAAAGTCCGCAACATTTGGAATGCCATCACACGCAAATACGACATGCTTCATGCATTGATTAACGAAGCCGGGTATCAGCAAGTGATGAAGGATGTTCCAGAGCTTGACATTCCTGAATGGGATTTGGTAAAGAACCCCGAAAAAGCAAACGATTTTGAAAAGTTCCGCAAAGAAATGGGCAACCGAGCCTACACTGTCGGGAAATGGCCCATGTTCGGTCTTGCCGTAAGCCGCAATAACGAAAGCGCCATTCTTCATTTTTCGATTGAATTTTTGCTCGCCGACTGGACAAGCATTTGGAAACTCGTTGCAGAATTCGAAGCGGCCTATTTTGAGGGGATCGCCGTCACGGGTGAAGAAGAACTTTCTTTCCGAGATTACTTGATTGCAGAAAAAAAACTCAAGGCAACACCGCAATACGAAAAAGAAAAGAAGTATTGGATGGAGCGCATTGCAAATCTCCCCGATGCGCCTGAATTGCCAAAGCTCCCTGCATCAGAAGCGAAGGATTCTTTTGGTCGAAAATTTTTGAGAATTCCAATCGAATCATGGAATCGCATAAAGGAGCGCGCAAAGCAATACGGATTGACGCCAACCGTTCCGATCCTTTCGTGCTATGCCGATGTGCTTGCTAAATGGAGTCGCAATAAACGATTCTGCATCAACATGACCGTTTTGAACAGACTCCCGCTCCATGAAAAAGTCATGGACATCGTAGGCGATTTTACATCGCTCAGTTTACTCGAAACCGATTGTTCTTCAAAAGAGAATTTCCTTGCTCGCAGCCGGAAAATTAACGGTCAACTTTTTGCAGACTTGGATAATCGCCTTTTCAGCGGCGTCGAAGTCATGCGTGAAATATCTAGACAAAGTAAAAAAACAGGACTTTCGATGCCAATCGTTTACACCAGTGCGATTGGCCTTGCCGATTCGGGGGCACCATTACGCGGAGACTTTGTCGGAGGCATTTCCCAAACGCCGCAAACATTTATCGACTGTCAAGTGATGGATGGAACGTTCGGATTGCAAGTCAACTGGGACTATCGCGAAGGCGTATTCCCAGAAGGTGTTTTGGATTCCATGTTCGAAGCTTTCGAAAAACGCTTGCTCACGCTCGCTGAAGAAAATGTCAATTGGGAAGATGTTGCTGAAATCGCCCTCCCCAACCGCGATGCCGCAGAGCGCAAAGCTGCGAATGACACGCGAAAAGATTGGAACGTGCGAATGTTGCAAGACGACTTTATCGAAAGTGTCAAGCGCACTCCAAAGAAAATCGTCATTGACGATGGTCATGTTAAATTCACATTCGAAGAACTTGACGCACGCGCTAAAGTCCTTGCCGACCAGCTCATCACCTGCGGCGTAAAGGCTCAGGATTGCGTACCTGTGCTTATGGAAAAATCGGCATGGCAAGTTGTATCCGTATTTGCGATTCTGTACGCAGGTGCAATTTACGTGCCGATTGCTGCCGCTAAAGCAAAAGGCCGTGCCGAAAAAATCGTCAAGAAGACAGGTGCGAAAGTCGCTATTGGAATTTCTTCTGACGAAGCAATTCTCGAAGGCGAACTCACAACAATTAACGTTGACTCGCTTAATGCCAATATCTTTGCCGTAGACTGCTCAAGATTTCCCAAGCGCACTCCCGACGATATCGCCTACATCATCTACACCAGCGGAAGTACGGGTGAACCCAAGGGCGTCGTGATTACGCACAACGGAGCCATGAACACGATTGATGACATGAACAGTCGATTCGGAATCACGGCAAATGATGCGGTTCTTGGACTTTCGCAGTTAAACTTCGACCTTTCTGTCTATGATATTTTCGGAGTGCTCGCTTGTGGTGGAACCGTTATTTACCCCACCGCCGAAGATTACATGAATCCCGAAATTTGGGAATCTCTCATTCACAAGAATCAAATTACGGTGTGGAATACAGTTCCCGCATTAATGAAGATGCTTTTAAACTTTATCGAAAGCAATCCCAATGCAGAGCCGCTCCCGCTTCGTGAAGTATTCCTCTCGGGCGATTGGATTCCTGTCGACATGCCCGAAAGAATCCGCAAAGCAGCTCCCGGCGTTGATGTGATTTGCCTTGGCGGTGCAACAGAAGCATCCATTTGGTCGAACTACCACCGTTACGATCCGAATGACGGTCTCAAAATTTTGCCGTACGGTCGCCCGCTTGCAAATCAGACAATGCACATTCTCGATGAGAATTTACAACCCTGCCCGACAATGGTCGCAGGGCAAATTGCGCTCGGTGGCGACGGCGTTGCACTCGGCTATTATCTTGATGCAGAACGTACCGCAGCACAGTTTGTACAACTTCCGACAACAGGAGAACGCGTTTATTTGACCGGCGACATGGGCCGTTATTTACCGGGTGGTGAAATCGAATTTCTTGGCCGCGAAGACACACAAGTTAAAATTCGTGGACACCGCATTGAACTTGGTGAAATTGAAAACGTATTGAAAGACTTTCCCGCCATCAAGGAAGCCGTTGCCGTCGTAAGCGAAGACAAGCGCGAAATCTATTCCGCTATTGTCGCCGAAAATGCTACACCTGACACTATTAACGCAGAAAAGCAAAAGTTTGTCGAACGCGAAAATGCTGTCGAAAAATTCATGCAAGAAAGCATTGGCGAAATAAACGTCAATGAAGTCAACGCTGGCTATAAAGCCGAAGAAAAAGCAAGTACTTACAGTATTTTACTCGCTCTTCAAAAGATGGGTGTTTTCCAAAAAGATAAAACCTACACCATCGAAAAAATCAAGGCTCCAGTCATTTCCAAATACCATTATCTTGTCACACAATGGCTCGGTTATCTACTTGCAGAAAAGTTTATCGAACAGCAAGGTGATTCCTACGTTAGTCGCATTGATGCCACCGAGCAAGAAAAAGAGAAACTTTGGAATGACGCCTATGAAGTTTGGAACGGCGAATACATTGCAAAAGATTTTCTTGAATATGTCAAGCTCAATGGCGACAATCTTGCAGAAATTGCGCAAGGTAAAGTCGATCCAGGTAAATTCTTGTATGCAGAAGAAGGCGACAAATATCGTTATACCGATTCGCTTTATGTCAAAAATAAAATCATGCAGATTGCATTCAAGACTTTAGCGAAATACCTAAAGCAAATCTTGGCCGAAAATCCTGAACGCACAATCCGCATTCTAGAAGTCGGCGCAGGAACAGGCTCTGCAACAAGATATTTATTACCCGCATTAAAGGGGTATAAATTTGAATACTACTTCACGGATTATCTAAAGCACTTTTTCCCGACCGCACAGGAAATGTTCAAGGATTATCCGGAACTTGTATTTAAGCAGTTGGACTTGAATGAAGATTTCCACAAGCAAGGTTTAAAATCCAATTCATTCGATATTGTCTTTGGCGGTTACGTCATGGATAACGCTATTGATTTCGGAAAGACATTGGAACAGATTGAAGATGTCATCGTTCCTGGCGGACATTTCATGTTCCTAGAATCTTACGAACTTTCGGCATGGATTACGATTACACAGGCGCTTTTGATGGATGTTCCGTCCGACGATTTGGAACGTCAAAGAGAAATTTTTGAACAGCTAAAAACGCCTCGTCACAAGTGGGCAGAAAAACTCCAGCATGGTGAAAAAGACGCTAGCATAAGTTCGTTCCCAGCAGACGATAGCGCGCTCGATCTTTTGCACGTGCTATTCTTTGTCAAGCAAGTCAAATGCAACAAGCAAGTTATCGACAGCGAAAAGCTCAAGGAACACCTTGATAAATACCTTTTGCATTACATGCATCCTGGTTACATTCAGGAATTCAACGCTCTGCCGCTTTCTGCAAATGGCAAAATCGACCGCAAAAAGATTCTCAAGTTCTTCGAAGAATCAAAGGCCAAAACGGGTGCGTTAAACCTTACGCAAGTCGAAGAAGCGCTTGTCAGCAGCCTACCGATTGAAAAAGCAACCGCTTTCTTGGGCAGCAATAAGGACAACCTCATCATTGCAGTGGAACCGCGCCAAAAGCAGGGCAAGCAAATCGAAGTCGCAGAAAGTTCTTTCACACAAATCGCCGCTCAGGTCAGCGAGGAAGTCGATAAACAGTTGGCCGATTGCGATTGGGAAAAAATCAAAGTCAGTTCGAAAGCACAAGAAGATGCCGCAGCGGATTCGATTCTTCTCGGACTTTTGAAAACAAACATTCTCGTATTCGGGAAAGACTTTACCAAGCAAGAATTGGAACAGGCTTTGCCTGAAAAATATCAATTCCATGCCCAAGAATGGATTAACGTTCTCGTAAACAATGGAAAAATCGCCGCTTGCAAAAACGGTTATAAGATTTTGGAAGAAATCGCTCCTGAAAAGAACGAAAAGAAGTGGGAAGAGGCCATTCAAAAGCTTGACAGCCATATCGCAAAGCCGGAATACCTCCTTTACCTCAAGGATAATGGAACACACTTTGGCGAAATATTAAAAGGGACTGTCAATCCAGAAGAATTTGTTTACAAGAACTATACCGGTAGCAAAGACAAGAATGCACTAGAAAACTGGACTGACATCATGCAAGCCCAAAATACAAACAAGAGCATCAACAAGTATCTTGTCGCATTCTTGGAAAAGACCATGATGAAGGATTCCAAGAAAACTTGGAGAATCCTTGAATTGGGTGCTGGCACAGGTGTAATCACCAAACAGGTTTTCGATTATTTCAAGAAATCGGGAATTCCGTTCATTTACAATTTCACGGATAAGTTCACCCAATTTTTCACGACAGCCTCAGAATACACTCATAAAGATCCTGCCATGATCTTTACGCAATTGGATTTCAATGAGGATTTCGAAAACCAGGGCATTGCAGAAAACAGTGTCGATATTGTCCTATGCGGTGGCGTAATGGCCAACTCCGTCGATTTGAACTACACTCTAGAACAAATCAAAAGAGTCTTGGTCCCTGGCGGATACCTCTATATCGGAGAAGCGGTCGATAACATGGCATCCGTGTCTGTCTCGCAAGCGTTGATGATGGACAAGCCCACCGACATGATTAGAGAAAAAAATATGTTCTTGTCGAAGGACGAATGGATTCATCTCATTTGCAGTAAAGATGGGCTCAACAACATTGCCACATTCCCGCAAGACGACGCCAAGGCGCAAATGTTGGGCGGTCACTTGTATGTCAAGCAAATGAAGTACAACAAGGATGAAGTTGCTGTATCTTCTGTGAAGTTGATTCTGAATGACCTCTGCCCTGAAAAGAACACCTCCATTCACATCCTTGACAAATTGCCCTTGACCGCAGGCGGAAACGTTGACCAGCGTGCGCTCAAGCACTACGCAGATGCATTCGAAGCATCTCAAGGTAAAGACCAATCCATCGAAAAACGCCTTATCGAAATTGCCATCAAAGCTTTAAACATTGATTCCATCGGCAAAGACGACAATTTCTACGATTTTGGAGCCGATTCCTTGCTCATGGCGCAAATGGCTACAACGATTCGCAACGAACTCGCGCCAACCAAGACATTCGATGCCATTTTAAAGCAAATGTTAGACTTCCCAACAGTCAACGACGTTGCAAGATTCTTGAAAGATGAAATCGAAGAAAGCGCAACCCATTCTGGAGAACTGATTCAACTTCAGCGACACGGCAAAGCCAAAAACGATTGCGCAAGAATTCTTCTTCCGACCGTTCTTTGGAACGATGAAATGTTCCATGAAATTATTCCGCTCATGGAAAAACAAGACGAAGGCGAAATTTACACATTCAAGCTTTTGAATACGCAACAATTCTTTGAACTTAAAGAAGACGAAGTCGCAAGCGTCTTAGCCAAGGAATTTGCAGATAAAATCATTGCTGCCCACGTGACAAAAGTTCAAATTATCGGATACAGTTTCAACGGAAAACTTTCGCTTGAACTTGCCGAACGTCTAGGAAATGCAGGAATCGAAGTCATAGACCTTGCTATTGTCGAAGGCGCACGTTTACCATTCGAGCTCAAGCAAACAAACATGAAAGACTTCTTCTTCGCGACATTGATTGGCGTTGCTCCAGAAAAAGTCGGATTCAAATTTGAAGACATCACTTATTTAATGGTCCAATACCTCGAAGAAACAAAGAAGAAAATCATTGATGAAACCGATTTTGAAAAAATAATCAGCAGTTCTTCTGATGCGGCAGCCATCAGAGCGTTCAACGCATTATCGGCCAACGAACGTTTTGCAAAAATCAAGGAATATTCCGGAGCGTTTGCCAAAACAACAACAGACGAAGCATTTGCTCGAATCAAGAAAACATTCGATCAAAATTTCAACGTCATGATTCATTATAATCCAACTCCGTACTTTGGCGATTTACGCTATTTAAAGGCGAATAACGGCAACAGCATCTTCAAAAATGCAAACAAAATGTTATTCCAAAAATGGGATGATCTTTGCATTGGCGAAATCAAGTACGAAGAACTCAAAGGCGATCACTTTACTGCGTTCACTTCAAAAGATTACGCCGTAGATTTAGCAGAAAAACTTTCATTGAATAAGCTAGAGGAACTTGCCTAATGGATTATCAAAAAATTAGCGAGCTTATCGATAGTTTCGCCCATCGAGGCGTTACGCTCTGGCTCGAAGAAGGAAAGCTCAAGTTCCGCGCAACAAGCGGGGCACTTTCCGCAATCGACAAAGAAAGCCTCAAAGCGAATAAAGCCGACATTATCGCATTCCTCGAAAAGAAGGACGAAGACGAAAAGGACTCCTTTCCGCTTTCGCCCATTCAGAAATCGTATCTCGTCGGACGCGATCCCATTTACGATCTCGGCGGGATCAACACCCATTACTACATGGAATTGGAGCTTGATGAATCTCTAGACGTAGAACGTTTGCAGAACGCATGGAACGAAGTCATCGTCCACGATGATGCACTTCGCCTTGTCATTTCATCAGCGGGAACGCAACGTGTTCTTGAAACTGCGCCATCCTATTCCATTGAAATTGTGGAATTAGAATCATCTGAACAGCGACTTGAAAAACGCAAGGAATGGAGCCATCACATTTATCCGTTGAATCAATGGCCGTTCTTTACGATGCGTGTTTCCCGCGTTCCGAACACAAAAGATGTTCTGCATTTCGATTTCGACTGCATGATTATGGACGCCTGGAGCGCAAAGATTGCATTGTCGCAAATGTTCAAGCTTTATCGCCACGAAAATGTGCAATGGGTGGACTACAGTTTCAAGAATTACTGCACAGACATTATCACCTACGAAAAACAGCAAGATTATTCGCAGGCCGAAGCATTCTGGAAATCGAAGGTAAATGAATTAGTTTGCGAGCCTGACTTGCCCTATGCAAAACCGCTTTCTGAAATCCACAACCATCGTTTTTCAAGAATTTCGGGCGAATTGTCCATCGAAGAATTTGCGCTGTTCCAGCAGAGATGCCGAGAATACCGCACGACGCCCGCTGCGGTCATCAGCACTGCGTATCTTAAAGCGCTCCTTGGCTTTAGCAAAAACGATTCGCTGACTATCAATTCGACATTATTCAACCGCCTTCCGCTCCATAAAGACATCAACTCAGTTGTCGGAGACTTTACAAACATCGCATTCATCTCGCTCTCCAAAAAGTGCAAAAACTTTTTGGAATGTGTTCAGTCCGTACAAAAGGATATGTGGCAACTCGTGCGATTCCACACATTTGATGGCACAAAAATTCTCAAGTTCAAGGAAGGACTTTCGCCCATGCGCGCGCAGATGCCCATCGTCATCACCTGCGTTCTAGAAAACGGACAAAAATCCAACAGCGAAATGCCCGAAGGACTGCACCAGATTTACGCCCTCAGCAAAACACCTCAAGTCGTGCTGGATTACCAAGTCACCAATTTTGACGGGAGACTTTCCATCAACTGGGATTATGCGGAACCCGCATTTACTCCAAATACGTTAAAGCAAATGTTCGCCGCGAATGTCGGTTTGCTCAAGCGATTACTGACCGAAAAATGGGAAGAGGTTCTGTAATGCTCTACATTTTTTCAGAAACAGAATCATTCACTGAATGCGACTTGGCAGGTCTATGGCCGTTGCTAAGCGAACAGCGTGCCAAACGCGTTGACAAATACCATTACTTCAAAGACCGTAAACTTTCGGCACTCGCGTACATACTATTGCGCTATGCGCTAATCGAAGAATATGGCATCAACGATAAAGTAGAATTTGAATTCGGTCCTTACGGAAAACCGTTTATCAAAGGCCTACCCGAACTACAGTTTAACTTATCCCATACTGCGGGAGGAGTCGCTTGTGGACTTTCAAACGGTCCCATCGGTGTTGACATTGCCGATGTAACCGCCAGTAATTTAGACTGTATCAAAACAGCAATGCACCCTGCCGAACAAAAGATAATAGCGCTTTCAAATGACAAAGCACGCACTTTCGCACGTTTCTGGTCGATGAAAGAAAGTTATCTCAAATACACCGGTACAGGAATCGGCGAAAATATTTACAGCATAAATTTTTCAGATTTCAATGAAAATTTATTTGACTATAAAAATGGGAAAATGCAGGTCATTGATTGCGAAAAAACAGTCGTCAGTGCATTTTGTGCCGAAGCCCTAGTCATCAAGCATCTCACCAAAATAGATCTATTTGAATTTTTAATCGGAGAACCCCAATATGGAAAACTTGCCTACGCTTAATCAAAAATTAAAAGAATATCTCGAATGCGATTCTCGAATTTTACTTTGGAAGAACGGGATTGCAACGCCTTTTTCTAAAGTGGAGCTTAAACAACGTATTCTCTATGCGCGACATACTTTCCAAAACGCAGGACTCAAGCAAGGCGACCTTGTAATTTTCCAAATCAACGGGGCTTCTAAAAAAGCATTCATGGGAAATTTCTTTGCGCTTATCAGCATGGGTGTCGCGCCAGTATTATTAACAGCAGCACGTAGCAAAGACCATGTGACACGACTGATTCGCGTTGCAAATGACAATCCCAAAGCTGCAATTATCGCAGACCCCGAAACCGCAGAATTTATCAAGTTTTTTTGGAAAGAATGTGACGTAAATCGTTTAATTGTCGTACCCGAAGAAATCACGCAAATCCCGCAAGATTTGCCAAGCGAAATCGAATACGTTGATGTCGATCCGAAAGCTCTCGCACTAGTACTGTATTCATCCGGCAGCACATCGGACCCCAAGGGCGTCATGATGTCTAACGAACGATTCCTTTTGATGCTCAAGAACCTGAACATCGCATTAAAGACAAGTTCTAAAGATACATGGCTGCAATGGCTTCCGCTCGAACACGCCTTCGGTATCGTAACCCTTATAACGATTCCTATGTATTACAAGACAGGCGCGGTTCATATGGATGCAGCAGAATTTATCCAGAATCCAAAATCCTGGTTTGACGCCGTCAGTGCAACACGAGCCACAAAAACAGCCGCGCCGAATTTCGCCTACCCACTTTTGCTCAAAGCAATGGACGGCAACGAGAAATGGGATTTAACCTGCATCGACTTCATTTTGAACGGCGGCGAACCTCTTTCTAAAAAAGTATTCAACGATTTCGTCAACAAGATGGGCGAATTTGGAATGCACAAGGACGCAATCGTTCCGCTTTACGGGCTTACCGAAGCATTGGGTGCCGTAACATTCAACATGGATCACGAATACCCTGAACTTGACATGAACAAGGTTACTTCGGGCATCGATTTCGACATGAAGGGGCTCCGCGAAAACGCAAAAGACATCGTATGCCAAGGACGCCCAATCCCCGAAATGCAAATTCGCATTTGCGATGACGACAACAAGTCCCTCCCTGACAACACCGTCGGCTCAATCCAAGTCACAAGCGACTACATCTGTACCGGATACTTGAACAAGGATTCATCGGACATGTTTATTGATGGTTGGCTTGATACCGGCGATCTCGGCTTTTTAAGCAACGGCCTCCTCTACGTTGTCGGTCGCAAAAAAGACATGTTCTTTATCCATGGCAAAAATATTTACTTGCGCGATATCGAGCAAGTCGTCACTTCAAAATTCGGCTACCGCTGTGCAGCCTGCGGCGTCAATGATTCCGCAGCCTCTACCAATTACATTTATCTCTTTGTTGAATACGGCGAACCCGAAAAAGTAAATATCAAATCGCTCAAAGACCATGTTTTTTCAGAAATGGGATTCGGTCTCAAAGAGGTCATTCCGCTCAAATCGCTTGTACTTACAGGCACCGGAAAAATCGCCAAAGAAAAACTGTACGCGGCTTATAAAGAAGGTAAAATTTAAGGAGTATCCATGTCGCAATTTTCGCAAAACGAAATTCTCGAAATCGTCAATCAAATTCTAAAGCAAAACACACAAACAGACACATCGCTTTACGAAGTATTCGAAGATTCCATCCAAATGTTCCGCTTTCTCGGAGAAATCAAGGAAAGGCTAGAAATAGAATTTGGAATGCTTGATTTAGTTAAAGCAGAAACTATAGGAGATTTGGTCGACAAGATTCAGGAAAAAATCGGCAAAGCAGCCGATGTCGAAAAAAAAATCCCCTTGACGCCCATGCAACAGTCGTACCGTCTAGGGCGTGAACAGGATTTCCATGGTTCTGTAAATTCCACGCATATTTATTTTGAAGTGGAGCACACCCTAGACATCGACAAGGCCGAAGCCTGCATCCGCAAGCTCATCGAAACACACGAAGCATTGCGTGCATTTGTCCATGATGAAGATCAATACATTTTATCAAAGGATATTTCTAAGAATTTTCGCATTGCGCGCGAAATAATTAGCGAAGAATCCTTGAATGCGAATCTGGAGCAAAAGCGATTTAAAGCACAAACAGAAATGCGCGATCTCGGCAAATGGCCGCTCTTTAGCATTGCAAACATCACGACCGAGAATCGCTCCATCGCCTGCATCGATTTAGAGCTCATGTTCATCGATGGTCTCAGCGCTCAAGGCCTAGCCGCCGAATTTTTCTCGCTTTATCATGATGGAACTTTGCCCACATTCGACTTTGAAAATAATCCGCAGTACATCGAATGGATTAAGTCTCGAAAAGATTCCGCAAAGCACGATGCCGATGCAGAATTTTGGCACAAGCTCGAAGAATCTATCCCCGCAGCACCAAAGCTTCCGACTGTAAGCATCCGCAATAGCGAACCCAATATTTGCAAGAGCGTTCAAAGAACATTCGACAAAACGATTATGAAATCACTCGAAATCAACTCCCGCAAAAACGGGGTGACTTCAAGCGTTGTCTTGTTCTACCAGTACTTAAAAACTCTTGCCCGTTTTAGCGAAAGCAACGAATTGTCCGTAAACATTACGATGCTCAATCGCCCTTACGGGATCGAAGGTATGGACCACATCATCGGAGATTACACCAGCAATGTCATCTTCGATTTTGCAAATTCTAAAATTGCGCAGTTGCCGTTAAAAGAGGCGCTCCAGCAAATCCGCGATCAAATGTACGAACGCATTGACCACAGCGCTTACGAGGGTGTCGAAGTCATCCGCGACTTGATTCGCCAAAAGAAAATCGACAACGAAAATCCGATGCCCATCGTTTTCACAAGCATGTTATTCGGAAGACTTCCCGAAGCAAAGGGCGTAAAAGTCATCTACAAGCAATCGCAAACATCTCAAGTCAGCATCGATAACCAAATTTGCAAAACACACGATGGAGGTCTTCTCATTTCGTGGGATTACCTCGAAAAGATTTTCCCAGGGAACACCATCGAAGAAATGTTCCGCTACTATACCGAAAGCATTGAAGCTTTCGCAAAAATGGGTGAATGCTCTACAGAAAATCTGCAATTCGAAAAAGATGTTTTTGCATACAACAAAACAGAAAAAACATTCGACATCGAGCACCCCATCACACGCTTGCAACGATCCTTCGAGAAATTCCGTGACCGCACTGCTTTACGCAATGGAGTCATGACGGCCATGACATACGGAGAACTCGAAGATTCCGTTCGTAAAGCCATGTACGGGCTCAAAATGCAAGGCGTTGCTTGCGGTGATTCCGTTGCCATCCTCTCGCAAAAGAATTTTTCAACCGTCATTGCGATTCTTGCCACAATGGGGCTTGGTGCAACATACATCCCCGTCGATTCCAAATGGCCCGAAGACCGCAAAAAATACATTCTCGAAAATTCTTCGTGCAAACTTTTGGTTGATCCGCAAAAACTCGTTGAATTGCAAACTCGCGAACGCAGCGATTTTGCACCGAACACAAATCTCGACGCCACCGCTTATGTCATTTACACTTCAGGCAGCACGGGCGTACCCAAGGGAGTTTTGATTTCGTACAAAGGCATGATGAACACTATCATCGACATCAACGAACGTATGGGCATCAACGAGAACGCCTCCATTCTCGGGCTTTCGTCTTACTGTTTCGACCTCTCCGTCTATGACCTTTTTGGTTCACTCATCACAGGCGCAGAACTCGACATTGCCAAGGATATTCGCGAAACCGACGAAATCAGGCACTTCATGGACAATTCCAAAAACATCCTCTGGAACTCAGTCCCTGCCGGCATGGAGCTTTTCATCGACAGTCTCGAAGAATCCTACGTCAATCACGAGCTCAAATCCGTGCTACTCAGCGGCGACTGGATTTCCGTTTCGCTACCGGCCCGCATCGCAAAGCACTTCCCCGAAGCCAAAATCTACAGTTTAGGCGGCGCAACCGAAGCCTCCATCTGGTCCATCATCTTCCCGATTGAACATGTCGAAGATTCTTGGCAAAGCATTCCTTACGGCTATCCGCTTGCAAACCAGACGATTTATGTGCTGAATGAATCTCTCGAAATTTGCCCGCCCGAAGTTCAGGGAGAAATCTACATCGGTGGCGCAGGCGTTGCCCAAGGTTACGCCAACAGCGAAGAAAAAACGAAGGCTGCATTTATCGACCATCCAAAATTCGGACGCATCTACAAGACCGGAGATTTTGGGCGTTTTTCGAGCAACGGCTATGTAGTATTCCTCGGACGCAAAGACAGCCAAGTCAAAGTCGGCGGTTACCGCATTGAGCTCGGCGAAATCGAGCAGCGCATGAATACCCTCGACAATGTCGATAGCGCCGTCGTTCTCCTTGACGCAAACAAACAAATCATCGCATTCTACACAGGCATACAAACAGAAAAGGACATTTTCAAAGCTGCACTCGCAAAGTTCTTGCCCTCATACATGATTCCGCATCGATTTGTACATCTCGACGCGATGCCGCTATCTTCGAATGGCAAACTAGATCGTAAAGCACTTTTACAAAGTCTTGAAAAGAATGCAACCGTCGAAGCGTCTCGCAAACAAGAAACACTCACATCGACCCAATCGCAAATTCTGGATATTTGGAAACTCGTGCTCGACCTCAAGGAAATCGATAGCAGCCTCGACTTCTTTGAACTCGGCGGCGATTCCATCAAGGCACAGCGAATTGCTCAACGCATCGATCAAAAGTACGGCATCCGCGTTCCCTTCGTTTCCGTACTCAACGCCAGAAGTGCAAGAGAATTCGCAGAATCCGTCGAAGACATGATTGTTCCAAAAACAGAAACTGCAATAATGCCATCCAGCGAAAGTTGCGAATCTGGCAACGGCGGCGAATTTCCGACAACAGGCGTTCAGCTGGCCTACTTAAACGGGCGAAACGACCACTTTGAACTCGGCAAATACAATGCGCATTACTATTTCGAAATCGAATCGCAATACACCGCCGAAGAAATCGAAAACGCCATCCGCAAAGTCGTCAAAAAGCATGACGCCTTCCGCGCCATATTCCTCCCCAACGGAATGCAAAAAGTCTTGACGGATGTGCCGGATTATAAAGTCGAGGTCATCCATTGCACTCCCGAAAATCGCGAAAGCGAGATTCTAAAAATCCGCAACGACCTTTCGCACCACATTTACAAGCATGATCAATGGCCGCTTTTCACATTCAAAGCTGTTGACTATGGCGAAGCCAATCGAATGATTTTCGTAAGTTTCGATTTGATGGTATGCGACGGCGACAGCATGCAAATCTTTTTCTCAGACTTAGGGAAAATTCTCCGCAAACAGCCTTTTGAAGAACGCATCGGTTATTCTTACGAACGCTATGTACGCGATTTGTCGCAATCCCGCAACGAAAAACGCTACGAAGAAGATAAAGCCTATTGGATGGAACGCATCCCCAATTTCCCGGAATACCCGCATGTGCCTCTTGCGCAAAAAGTTTCAGATTGCACCGAATACACCATCGTCCGCAAGCAGGATGTCATTTGCAAAAAGACCTGGGCGAAATTCAAGGAAGTCGCAAAAGCACATCGCATTTCGCCATCATCATTACTTTGTACTATCTACGCCAAGGTTCTTGCACGTTGGAGCAACCAACAAGACCTAGTTTTGAACCTTACCGCTTTTGAGCGCAAACCATTCCACAAGGATGTTGAAAAAATCATCGGTGACTTTACCAAGCTTTTACCTCTCGCACTTTCGATGAACGAAAATGATTTGTGGAAACAGGCATCCGATGTGCAAACACGCATCATGGACGGACTGGAACACTTGTCGTTTGACGGCACCGAAATCATGCGTGAACTCGCAAAGTCCAAAGGGCAATTCGGCAAAGCCATTTTACCAGTCGTGTTCACATGCGTTCTTTTCGATGCCCCCGAAAACTACTTTGAAGTTCTCGGTAAACTGAATTACGCCATTTCGCAGACTCCGCAAATTTTTATTGACAACCAAATTTCCGAAATGGGCAAAAAGCTCTATGTGACATGGGATGTCGTTAAAGAATTATTCGATCCCGAAATCATCGACAAGATTTTCCACGACTTTGTCGAAAACATCCGCTACATTGCAAACGGAGAAATAAAAACAAACTTCCCCGAAATCGAAAGCATTTGGAACCGCTACAATCCCGCAGTAAAGCCTGTCCCTAAAAAGACATTGCACGGACTTGTCGCAAATGCCATGGCGAAATTCCAAAACAACACTGCCATTGTCGGGAAAAGCAGTTCCTTGACCTACGCAGAACTGGACTCCTTTTCAAACCGTATCGCAAATTTCTTGCACGAAAAAGGCATTATTCGCGGTGACCGCGTCGCCGTTTTGGGAGAACGCATTCCCGAAACCATTGCAAGCATTCTCGGCATTCTCAAAGCCGGTGCCGTTTATGTTCCCATCGATGTTTCTTACCCCAAGGAACGCGTAGATTTTATCTTGCAAGACGGGAACTGTAAATGCCTTCTGCAAAAGTCCTATCTTGAATCCAATGGAATCCAAAACTATAGCGACAAGCCGCTCCCCGCAATCAACCATTTTGAAGACGAAGCATACATCATCTACACTTCGGGCAGTACAGGCAAGCCCAAGGGCGTCATCATGCAGCATGGCGCAACGGCAAACACCATTATCGATGTCAACGAGCGTTTGTCCTTAAACGAAAGCGATACACTGATCGGGATTTCGTCCATCTGTTTCGACCTTTCTGTTTACGACATTTTCGGAGCCCTCAGCAGTGGTGCAAAACTCGCCCTCGTCAGCGACGCCCGCGATATGAGTGAAATTTGCAGGACACTCGTTGAGCAAAACGTGACCGTTTGGAACTCCGTGCCCGTACTTTTCGACATGGCCATGAAGCACCGCATTTCTACAAATGATTCAAGCAAGCTTTCGCTCCGCAAAGTCCTCCTTTCGGGCGACCGCATTCCGCTTGACATCTGTGAAACCGCAAAGAACGCAGGCAGCAACGCAGACCTCATCAGCCTCGGTGGAGCAACCGAAGCGGCCATTTGGTCCATCATCTACCCGTTTAGCGAAGTGCGCCCTGAATGGGATTGCGTTCCATACGGATATCCGATGAAAAATCAGACATTCTATGTTCTTGATTCCAATTTGAACCTCTGCCCACCAGAAGTTCAAGGAGATCTTTTCATCGGCGGCGTAGGCCTCGCAAAAGGATACAACAACGATCCCGAAAAAACGAACAAAGCATTCATCAAGCACCCCTTACTCGGTCGCATTTACCGCACCGGCGATTTGGGCAAGCTCAAGACAGAAGGCTTTATCGAATTCTTAGGACGTTCCGATACACAAATCAAGCTCAACGGCTTCCGCATTGAACTCGGCGAAATCGAATCAGCTATTATGCATACAGGGCTTGCCACACGTGCTGTCGCAGCACTCAAGGATGTTCCTGGCAGCGGAAAGCAAATCATTGCCTATGTTCTTGCGGCAAATGCTGACGCCGAAAATCTCGAAAGCAAAATCAAAGCCGAAATTTCAAAGACGCTTACGGGCTACATGATTCCAGCGCGCATCATCACGCTCGAAACATTCCCGCTTTCCGCAAACGGCAAAGTCGACAAAAAACAGCTCCCGATTCCTGAAATAGCGGCGCAACCCATCGAAAAGGCCATAACAACAAACGCAGACTTATCGCCAGAAGAAAGGGAAGTTCTCGGGATTTGGCAGCAAGTATTCGAGAATCCAAACATCACCATCGAAGACGACTTTTACTCCATCGGCGGCGATTCCATTACCTTGATGAAACTTGTCGATAAATTAGCACTCGACTTAAAGAAAACCGCATCAATTGACCAAGTTTTGCAAGCGAAAAGCATCAAGGAGTTCATAGATCTTATCCACTAACATCTCTCCTTAGCACATCCACAGCGTCGGGCATAAATGTCCGGCGCTTTTTTATTACTAATGTCCCCCTCATTCGGTCATGAAAAGAATAATGGATCTATCCCCTTACAGCTCCAAAATGACAATTCTAAAAAAATATGGCACACCTTTCGGCATGCCATACTTTTTTTCTTCTATGGGAGTCTGGGATTATAGAAGATGAGGAGTCTAGATTTTAATCAACGCTAGTCATCAAGCGGAACGATATAATAAGCAGTTCCAGTCGTTACATCCATTTCCTTCGTGACTTTTCCAGAAGCGATGTCATAGCGGTACACGGCACCACCCTTCTTGTCGGCATGGCCCAAAAGAACGCTCTTGCCATCGGCATCCAAATGAATGGACGGAGCAAACCACGGAATCGTCGGAGAAAGGCCTTCAATCTTTTCAATAGTCTTTTTCTTCAAATCAATGACAACAAATTCCCATTCGTAATTGTTATAGTTGCTCGGATCTTCGAAGTTACCGAAGAAGCCAAGGAACTTGTCCTTACCCAAATAAGCACCACCACTCATCAAATAATTGTTATTGCTTTTTTTGCCAGCGTAAGCGGCATCATGCAAATGGAAAACCCAATCCTTATCAAATTCAGTTTTGCCCTTCTTAATACGAACAAAGCCTTCTTTATAACCATCCATCCAACCCATTGCTGCATTGGAATAGTAGTAGATATCGCCATCTTCATCAACGAATGACATGGTATTGTTCATATCGTCAATAACGCCAACGGCAGCTGTAAGGTTTTCCGTAATAACCTTTTCAACCTTATCCGTCTTGACATCAATAACAGCAACAGACCCCTGAGCACCGGTAATCATGCTATTAAGATCCACCATCTGTGAAAGGGCAACGAACATTTTGCCATCGCGAATCACCGCAGAATTCGGGACCGTAGTCACAGCGCCATTCTTTTCGTCAATATATTTGGAAAGGTCAATTGTAGCCTTTTCCTTAAGGGTAATCGGATCAAGTGCTGTAATGGCATCACCCAAAGTCTGTTCAACATACATTTTGTCCTTGTCGACAAATTTCATCATGAGAGCATGTGTGCCCTTGAATTTAGCCGTAGCAGCCGGCTTATCGGACATATTGTTATCCTTGTCCAGTTCATAGCGTACAAGCGTGCTATTCATATCTTCGACATAGAGCGCATAGAGCGAGCCATTAAAATATTGGAAACTGCCCTTATTGGGGATTTCAACAAAGTCATCCACCACTTTTTTCTGATCTGCAGAAATTGACGCTGTTCCAATGAACTGGGAATTTTCCACCATGAAAGAAAATCCGTACTTCTTTCCGCTTTCATTGGAATCGTCGGATGCATTGGAGCTCGAATCGCTACAAGCGGCAAGTCCAAAAACGAGACTGGAAACAGCGAGACCTTTAAAAAGGCTCGGAATGATTTTGTATGTCTTTTTCATATTATTCCTTTTTGTTGTTTAAATTTTCCGTCACAATGTCATCCTAAAGTCCGAAGGGCGATAGGAACCATCATTTTTCAAATCGAAAATTTCACCTTCGTCGCAAAAGCCCTGCCCGGTTTTGATTCACCGTACTTATCGTAAACACGTTCATCCGTTAAATTATGAACTTCAAAGCTCCATGAAAGTTTATTCGCAAAAATTGAATATTCCACGCCCAAATCTTGCGTAAACGAACTTGGAATCGTACGATCCTGCTTTTTAGAAACCTTCCAGGTGTAGTAATAATCATCCGTATAATTTGCAAACCAGTAAAGTTTTAAAAAGTCTTCGTTGAAAAAAAGATCGCCAATATGAAATTCTGCACCAAAATTCATATAGAATGTCGGCATATTCGGCACAACCAAATCCTTTGCAATGCCATAAGAAAAATCAGCTTCGCGGCTCTTGGCATCCTGTTTTGTCAGGTTAAACGAAAGCGCTATATATTCATTCACATCAACACCCAAGTCTATTTCAAAGCCACTCGTTTTTGTACCAACGCTGTTATAATACGGGCGCGGCACAGCAACATAGCTGTTCCAATAAATCCGGTCATCCATCAAAAGGTAGAACCAGTTGAATTCAAGATGAAGCTTTAACAAAAGCGGAATCTTATCTAAATCAAGTTCTGCACCCGCCGTAAAGTTATCGGAATGTTCCGGTTTTAAATTTGGAGAGCAAGCCACATAAATTCCGTCACCAAAAATTTCTTCACGCGTCGGGAATCTTAAACTGTGCTGATACCCAGCCTTGACCGCCAACGCTTCCATCAACTTTACCCGCAAATTTTCGCTAAAGCCAAAATCTTTCTGCGAATACTCATCATTAATCAATTGCTGCACTCTATTTTCGCCGTCATTATCGGCTTCGATATTGTAAAAGTATCCCTTGATTCCAGCCACATTCTGGATTCTTTTATTCCAAAAGTTATTTTCAAGAGATAACCCCGTTATAAGCGAATAAGCGTGTCCTGGAAAACCAGCATTATTCAGCTTTTTATTTTTCACAGACAATTTATCTTTCGAATCCTGAGATTCATAACGGAACAATCCGCTCCACGTCAGGTTATGATTTTCAGAAAATTCATAATTAACATTCCAAGGGACAAGCAATGAATAATTTTTATATTCATAAAACGAAGGAGAGCCGAGAGTAATTTCGCCTAGTGAAACTTCACTTTCTTTATAGTCCGACTTATCCCAACCATAATAATACACATGAGTCGTGTCAACAACACTTTCTTCACCATAATTAAAACCTATAGAAATAGCAGCGGAAAGTCCATTCACAAACAAGTTCGTTTTTTCCAATGATAATGAAACTCCGTAGCCGAAGGCATCAGCAGAAGCATGTTCTACACGATGCGCTGTCGATTGGATTTCTTTATCACTTGCACCAAAGCTTGCTCCAATGCTGATTTTATCAAAGTAGAAGTTATTCAAGTTAACAAATGGGGAAATATTATAACTGTAATAACGGCCATAATCTCGCGTCACCACCGTATCCATATACGGAGTGGTAAATTCGTAATCATTATCGGAATAGTTATAATACGCAGAGAGCCCCGTTTCAACAGCACGTCTTTTCAGCGAGTCCGTCACCCACACGTATTTTGCATCAAGCGATGCCTTATGTGTATTGAAACTTCCGAACGAATAAGAACCTGTAATGGAACTTTCGAACAAGTTCTTCGTCACAACATTGATAACGCCGCCCATGCCATCCGTTGCAAAACGTTCCGGCACATAACTCTTGTAAACTTCAATGCGATCAATTTTATCGATAGGAATATCGTTAATTGAAAGGCTACCATTTCCATTATCCACAGGAACGCCATCCACAAGGACTTTGACGTTCTTGCCTTCCATGCCGCGAATATTGATTTTACTTTCGCCGCCGAGACCGCCCGATTGACGGACTTTCACGCCCGATGAACGGTTTGTCGCTTCAGCAATTGTCGCACTGGAACCTTGCAATTCCTTTGTATCCAAGACCTTGACGGATTCAGCCTTTATTTTTGCATCAATGGGAGCCGTTTCCGCTTCAGTTTCATCTTCAACAGATAGCCCTTCAAGAACCGTAACATCCGAAGGCTTTGCGGAACGTTCAGAATTCGGAGATGTACTTACTGCAGATTCAATAGATGGCGCAGCACTAGCCGCATCCGTAATAGCCGCAGGCTCATCGAAAAATGCGTCATCATAGCTCGTGACTTCTTCGTTCTGTGCAAATACGCAAATCGAAGAAAGAGCGATAGAAGCAAAAACTTTTTTCATCTTTGTAATCTCATCCACCCATTTACTTTTAATTTTCAATCACAAATTGTCGAGTAAAAATAAATTCAAAACACCACCATTTTCTACTCTAAAATGTTTGGCTACAATCCAATTAGACGAGGATAACTTTTTACAAAAAAGTATGGCGCACCGTTCGGCACGCCATACCCTCTTCTATTGTAGTCTGGGTTTTAGAAGAAATCCTAAAGCACCCACAGAGCAACGTGGTAAACTATAAACGCCAAGCCGAGTGAAATAGCAAAGTAGTAGCCAGCAATGGCAGCGGTCCATTTCACGGAATGCGTTTCGCGATATGTTGTACCCATCGTAAGCACGCAAGGCACGTTAAACATGGATGCAAAAATAAACGCAAGCGCTTCGGGGATCGTCACCACAGCACGCATCATTTCACCAAGATTTGCACCAGCCGCGTTACGCGACACAAGTGAGAACGCATCGTTTGTACTCGAGAACACGACACTCATCACGCCAAGCGAAGCTTCCTTGCTAAAGACGCCACCCAGGTAAGAGATAAACAGTTGCCAGCGCATACCAAAAATTTGCGTGAACGGTTCAATCACGCCGCCAATGCGATACAAAAGGCTATGCGTCACCAAACCATCGCTCGAATAAGACACCGCCCAGAAAACAAACGAAACAAACCAAATAACAATAATTGCTTTTTTGAATACACTCCAAACATTGCGACCAACAGTCTTAATCAAGTTTTTCCAATGCGGTTTATGGTACGGCGGAAGTTCCATAATCATCCCAACTCGTTCATTAACAGGGACAAGCTTGTTGCCAAAAAGCTTTGCCGAAAGCCAGAACGACGCAAAAATCAATGCCACATAGATTAGCCCAAACAATGGCGCGGCAGAGCCAAAGAACACCGAGGCCAAGAACAACACCACGGAAACTTTAGCACCGCAAGGAATCGACCACAAGAGAGTCATCGCAAACAAGCGCTGTCCGCGAGTATCCAGGACTCGCGTACCACACACGGCGCCACCCGTACAAGCAAGGCCCGAAACAAGCGGCATAAACGCCTTGCCATGCAAGCCAAGTCGCGAAAGCCAAGAATCAAACACGAACGACGATCTTGCCAAATACCCCGTATCTTCCATCAATCCAAAAGTCACGAGAATCGAGAATACAAAAGCCATCATTGCAATTGTTACTGCAAGTCCATCAACAACAACGCCATTGATGAACGATGCAACAGAAGGCCATAAGCCAAGCGATGCACAAAATTCATTCACATGCGGAACGGCAGCTCCCTGAGCAGCAAAACACCCCATAATTACCGGCATTGCGATCATCATGCTTACGGCAAGCGTAATCACCAGAATGAAGAACGCCACAAGCTTACCCCAAATGCGGTGCGTCGCTATTCTATCAAATTTCGAAAGCGGTTTGACATTTTCATTTTCCGAAGATATTCCGCGAAGCACTTCTGAGATAAAGTGGTATTTCGCCTCGCCCGTCACAAGGCCACCTTCATCACCTTCTTCATCCAAAATTTTCTTGATTTTCGTCCAGCGTTCGGGAACAACGGACAAAACAACTTCGGAGGTAACTAGCGAATCATTTTCCAACAGTTTTGAAGCAATCCAAAAGCTATTGCGTTTACCAAAATCTATTCCATCGAGCAGTCGCTCTATTTTCTCAATCAATGAAACTCCGCGACCTTCTGCGGCACCATTTGCGGCACTCTCGGTAACAGCAGTACTTTCCTTTAGCACCGCACAGATTTTTTCCGAAGAAATCATTGCCGTCTTTTTCATAGCCCGTTCAAGAGTTTCAAAAAAGCGCGGATAGCATCCCGTTTCAGCAGCAACAAAGCCAAGCACAGGAATATTCAAAAGACGCTCTAGCTTTTCGACATCTATCTTTTTGCCCTTTTGCTCAGCAACATCCATCATGTTGAGCACCAGCATCACAGGGATTTTGATTCCCGCAAAATCCGCAAGCATGTAGAGGCTGCGTTCCAATTGCGAAGCATCTACGATAATGCATACAAGGTCTGAATTACCATGTTCAATAAAATCGCGCGTCACAATTTCTTCGGCTGAGTTTGCTGTAAGCCCATAACTGCCAGGCAAATCAATAACGCGATAAACATCTTCACCCTGCGAGAAAAATCCCTCCGCTTTTTCCACTGTTTTTCCAGGCCAGTTGCCCACATGTTGGCGAGAGCCTGTCAATGCGTTAAAAAGTGTAGACTTCCCTGAATTCGGTTGTCCCAAGAGAGCGATTGTTCTCATACAAACACCACCTCAATCTGAGCACATTCTTTGCGGTTTATTGCAATCATCGTATCGTGCGAATACAAAAGCACCGGTGAACGGCCATCATTTTGCAACACCAAAAACGGGCTGCTTGGCGGGAGTCCCATAGATACGACACGAGAAATAAAACGGGAATCCCCGTTGATATGCCGAATCAGACCATGCTGATTTTCTTTCATTTCTGACAAAAACATTTAAGCTCCTTCTATCTAAAACTGTAGCGGATCTTTGTCGCAAAACTTCTACCCGGTTTACTTTCGCCAAACTTGTCATAGGAGCGAGCATCAGCCAAGTTATCAACTTCAAAGCTCCAACCAAATTTATTATCCCAAATTGAATATTCAATGCCAATATCTTGCGTGAACGAAGATTCAATTTTACGGCTCTGGCGCGAACTGATTTTCCATCCATAGAAATATTCATCCGTATAATTTGCAGACCACCAGACTTTCAAAAAATCTTCCTTGCTAAACAAGTCGCCAACATGGAACTCTGCAAGATAGTTCATAAAGAATCGTGGAATATTCGGAACGATTGCATCCTTGGGAATGCCCTGTTTTGCATTATATTTTACATTGCGTAAATCTTGGAAAGTCCAGTTCGTTCCTAATAAAATCCACTCATTTACATCCAACTTTACATCGCCTTCGTAGCCCCAGCTGCGAATCGGATTCATGTTAAAATAAGGAATCGACATTTGCGATGAACTCATGTAATGGATTCGATTCTTGTAGTATGAATAAAATACATCACCATCAAAGCGAAGCCTTGTTACAAGCGGCAATTCCTGCAAATCCACAGAAATTCCAAAATTGAAATTATCCGCTTCTTCAGGCCTGAGTTTTATCGCAGCGCTCACACGAAGGCCGTCACCAAAAAGTTCTTCGGGAGATGGCAAACGCACTGCATGTTGATACGAGGTTTTCACAGAAATCGGTTTTGCAATTTTGAACATCAAGTTTTCATCATAACTGAAATCCGTGTAGTCATTCGATTCTACCGCAGGTTCAATCAGAAGGCTCGTCGGCATATTCGAAATTTTGGCATTCAAGTAGTGGAATTTGAAGCCCGCAAGATTCTGGATTCGAGAATTCCAGAAACGATTTTCAAACGAAATGCCAGTAGTCACAGAAAACATTTCACCTGGAAGCCCTGCCGTATTGAAACCCATCTTTTCCGAACCAAGATCATCTTCAGGATTTTCCTTATGATATCTGAGAAGCGTATTCAAATAAACAAACTGATCCTTTGCATATTGATAATCAAGATTCAATAAATTATTAAAATCGTAAATTTCAACAGTACGAAGTTTCGGGAGCCCCATTGATGTAAGCTCTCCCACATTTTTCTTTGCGACATCGCAGCTAAACCAATTGCGGCAATGAACGCGGCTTGTATCGATTATTTTGTTTTCTGCAAAACCAAATGAAAAATAGTCGCCAAAATTCAAATTCTTGGCAATAAAGTTTTTCTTGTCAAGACCTAGTGAAACACCGAAATTGTAGCCTTCGGATGTTGTTTCCTTAATACGATATTCGATGCCCTGAATTTCCTTGTCAAACGCACCGAAACTAGCACCAAGCGAAATTTTATCAAACCAGGCATTCATCAAATTTGCGAAAGCCTGCACATTGTAGGATGTATAATGGTCGTGATCGCGAACGACACTCGTATCCTTGCCCGTAGAACTTTTCATATACGGCGAAGTGAATTCATAATCGTTATCGGAATGGTTAAAATATCCCGATACACCAATTTCAAGGCTTGTCGCACCCGCAATGCTGTCTATCAAATGGCTTGCACTGACCGACGCTTTGTGTGTATTAAAGCTCGAAAAACTGTAAGATGCGTCCACAGAATTTGCCGGGCGTTTCTTTGTCACAACGTTAATGGCACCGCCCGCGCCGTCTGTTGCAAAACGTGCAGGAATATAGCCTTTATAAATCTCGATATCCGCAATTTGGTCGATAGGAATATCGTCAAGTCCCAAATTTCCCTGCGTTTCGACAGGAACGCCATTGACAAGCACCTTGATGTTCTTGCCCTCCATGCCGCGAATGTTTATTTTACCTTCGCTGCCCATTCCGCCAGACTTGCGAACTTTCACGCCAGATGCGGAATTAATCGCCTTGGAAATACTCTTGCTCGTATTCTGCAATTCGGCGGCATCAATCGTAGAAACCGTTTCGACCTGTTTCGCAATTGCAGCCTGCTCCGCTTCCGATTCCGTCTCGACCGAAAGCAAATCCAATCGCGTGACATCTTCCGAATTTGCATAGGAGTTCGTAGCTGCGGCACCATTCGCCGAGACATTCGCAGTATCCGTGCTAATCGCCGGACTTTCATTTTCATCCGCAAAATCATCGAATTGCGTCACTTCATCATCTTGCGCAAAAACAGCCACAGTCAAAACTGCGGCACAAGCAAGCACAAATCTCATTCTTTTATAGATATTCATTATCAAAAAAAATTTCTAAAGTGAAAAAAAGCGTCGGCCAAGGATGGGGAGGGTGCAGGGAGGGGCCCGTGCGGCCTTCGCAACTCCGAGCTGGGGCCCCGCCCGCATGATTTTTTCGCTTGGCCGTTAGGCCTCATAATCTTACTTCAGCGGAACAATCCACATCGGGATCTGTTCAGACTTGGCAATCTTTTCAGCCTTATCCGTCTTCGGATCATAGCGGAAGTACGCATTGTCATCTTCTTCGGTAGAGACAGCAAAGACAACCTTGCCATCATCTTCAACGTACTTACCGTAGCTAGCCCAGCTCGAAGAATAACCAATCGGCAAAGCCTTAATCGTCTTCTTTGCAAGGTTAAGCTGCACCGGCTTGCAAGTGTTATTGTGATAGCTATCCATATCCGTCCAGGTCTGCTGCAAATCAACCATCACGTTCAAGAAAGCATAGACAAGGCCATCCTTCTCGTTCGATGCCGGAGAGAGGTACTTGAAATTATCCTTCTTTGTAATGCCATCAATAGCGACATCCTTCGTGATGTACCAGGCATAATCCTTGTCAAACTTGGTTTCACCCACCTTGATACGGAGGAAACCATCAACCTGGCCCGGAGCGTAGCCCCAAGAAGCATTACTGTAGCAGTAGATATAGCCATCGATAACGGTAAATGCCTGGTTCTGGGAGTCATCCAAGGAACCCACGGCAGCAACGCGGTCATCCTTAGCAACAGCGACGACTTCGTCCTTCTTGACATCGATAATGGCGACCTGAGCTTCGTTACCCGTAGCATAATCGCTCACGTTCTGCAAGAGGCCTACATAGAGGCGACCGTCAACAATCACGCCAGTTCCCGGGCTCACCACGAGAGCATCCTTATTCTTGTACTTGGTAAGGTCAATGGCGCCCGTTTTCTCCATGGTTTTCGGGTTGATGATGATCAAGGAATCAAGCATACCGCCCAAATAAGCCTTTTCATCGTTGACAAAATAAATGTGGTTTGCCCAAGTTCCCGGGAGAGAGAGCTTTGCGGTCACCTTGCCAAGCTTGTTGTTTTCAGCCAGGCTATAACGGGAAATAGAGCCAACATCCAAATCAGCGATGAACAGGGAATTATCGTAATAGACAACACCTGCACGCGTACCGACTTCAACAAAGTCCTTGCCCAAATCATCCGTGTGATCGAGGGACATCGTGCCGATAAACATCGTTTCGCCGGTCGAAATGGAAGTCGCAAATTCGCGCTTGTAATCATCCTTTTCAGAATCAGCGTTGCTCGAAGAATCGCTACCGCAGGCGGCAAAAAGGCTTGCAGCAAAAGTAAGTGCAATGAGTTTTTTATTCATACAGTTCTCCTAGGGTTATACACCTTTTAAGTTTCGCCCGCATTTTAGAAATCCCAA
>JAEEGJ010004498.1_pt1 | contig 46942 bp, 47 predicted proteins | sample 8958761 | NCBI WGS metagenome assembly JAEEGJ01 (sample SAMN16246546, study PRJNA631951) | gut metagenome | biome: gut microbiome; feature: rumen; material: RS-attached | host: Bos | place: Iran: Karaj | collected 2018-10
ATACCATATTTATACATATGGACTGTTCTTTGGGGTATGACTATGCTCCTTCCAAAGAAATTGCCTAATAAGGTTAGACCTATAGTTTACATGGTAGTATGTGCATTGCACGGCTATTTATATGGAACTTTATATGCACCATTTCAGGCCATTTGCTTTGGCCTTAACCTTAAAGGTATGGTTGCTTGGATTGTAGCTGGACTTCCTTGGGACTGTATCCATGGAACAAGTAATCTTATTGCTGGAATATTAATCGTTCCACTAGCTACCCTTCTAGGTAAGCTTGAGAAAAATCAGCAGAATTTGTAGGCCCAGTAATTATGGTTATTTGGGGGGTATTAATTCTGATTAGGAAAAAGAAAATAAAAAAGCCGCTTGCTTAAATAGCAATGCGGCTTTTCAAAATAATATAACTTGTCAGATACTTACGCTAAGCAAAGTAATTAATGCACTTAAACAATTAGAAAAATCATTTAAATTCTTCTTTGAAATTTTCATTCGACAATTTGGTTTACTTTCCAGATTATATACCTTCTTGTCATCAATCAATACTTTAATGTCTTCAACAGTCTTTATCAGATCATCTCGTACCTGTGAAGGAAAAGTTATCAAAAGTCCTCCGTCCGTTGCAATACTGATTCTTATTTTACTCTTTACAGTTACAGTCAAATGGTGATTGCTGTCAGGAACACTTTCATCTGTATTGCTTAAATGATCTGCGGATATTTTGTAGTCCATTCCCTTTAAGGCGTCAAAAACAACTTTAACTGCTTCTGTAAACTCTGGTATATTATCTTTTTTAGGTGACATTAATTGACTCCTTTCCTGGTATCATAGATTGCTTCTTTATTATAAAGAATTAAAGTATTTCCGCCTCTTATTCCAAGTGCTTTATTATACTCAGCAAATGTCTCAAGGCTGATTTTTCCTTCATGATAAGCCATAGCCATATCAACTACCTTTACACAATCGTCCCAGGTAAGAGTTGTTCTTAAGGATAAATCATTGGCATATTCTTTATAAGTCAAATAATTATCCCCACTTACTACATCTGTTACCTGATCTGAGTGCCAGTATACAGGCTGACGTCCATTAGCATCTGCCTCTCCTACGGTATACCATGTTTTTAAACACTGTATATCTACCATTACTAGACTTCCGTCTGCCTTACTGTATGTACACTGCATATCAAAGTCGTAAGGTAAATACTTTAAATCATGACCAATGGCATAATCTACTTCACCATACCAACTATTACCCGCATGATCATCATCTACACTCGGATGATGCTGGTTTGTATCAACGATACTATTCATTTTCGCAATAAGAGTATCCTTTGTTGCACCTGTTACTGCAGGAGTAGCAACAGTAGTTGTATTTGTTGTTACACCACCTGCTGAAGGCTTACGTCCTTCTTTCTTACCAAACTGGATATAATGCTGTGCAAGAGTGTTTGCATCTGTTCCAAGAATTCCTACAACATCAGGATTGCTCTTTGCATAGTACACAGGATCAAAAACTGTGCCGTCTGACAAAGTCATAGTTGCCGCATTTGTTGTTGCTGCAGAAGACTGTGCATAAGGTAATCTTCCTTCTTTTTTACCAAAGTTCACATAGTGCTGATATAAAACACCTGCGTCTGTTCCTAATACTGCTACAACATCAGGGTTGCTCTGTGCATAGTATTCAGCATCAAATACTGTTCCATCTGGCATAGTCTGTGGCGCTGCAAGCACTGTTAATGGACTTGCGACAACTGCACCTATTAAAGTTAAAGTTGCTAAAAATTTTTTCATTTCCCTTTTCCTCCATGATTACCCATAAGATTTTTTATTATCAAGAAATTTTTAGTGAAACGATGCGCTGTCAAGCGTATCGTTTCACTAATATACGTAGTATACTAGCGGCTTTCGAGGGATTTTTGTTTGAAAAAATAGCTTGAAAAATAGTGCCCTCTATGAGGCGATTTTGACTTTGTTTCTTTACATTATCCCTTCTTTATGATATATAAACTATGAAATATGTAATTCCACATCTCGTTCGAGATGAATTCACGCGGATATCCCGCAATATTTCAAAAAGAATTTCATCAAGTATTATTGGAGAATATAAAATTTTGGCAAGAAATATAGAGTATAACTTTCGAAAAGCAATCACACAGTCAAAATACATTATATTTGATTTAAGACACGTAAAGATGCCTGAACAACAGTGCATAGCTCAATTAGAAACGGAGTTTTCAAAACGTCCATATTTAAAGAAATTATTCATTATCAAGAAAACTGGTGAGCTACTAACTTATCCACAAAAATAATTGACATTTCCAAGATTTTTGTTAATATATGATTAAAGATAAGACTCGACGCACCACTGGAATTAGAGGAGCGCCCAGAGCCTTTTTCTTTTGTCTAAAAATCTATTATTTCCCCAAATTATATAACCTTAGTTGTCCATTTTGAACAGTCTTTAACCGAAGTTGCTATGTCATTATAAAATTTTGGTTCATGGCAAACCATAAGGACGCTGCCTCTATATGCACCATTTCAGGCTATTTGCTTTGGCCTTAACTTTAAAGGTATGGTTGCATGGATTGTAGCAGGACTTCCTTGGGACTGTATCCATGGAACAAATAATCTAATTGCCGGAATATTAATCGTTCCACTGGCAACTCTTCTAGGTAAGCTTGAGAAAAATCAGCAGAATTTATAAAATGATTTATGCTCTTGCCATAAAGCCAACTAAAGCTTTTTCTACAATAGAATTAAGAGAAACTTTATGATTAATTGCATATATAGCAGCTTCTTTATGCAAATCTGGAGAAATTCTTATATTAAATGTTCCCTTATATGCTTTTTCTGGTTCAGTTCCCCTTCTTTTACATAATTCAAGATAATCATCAACTGCATCATGAAAGTCTTTTACTAATTCTTTAGCATTTTCTCCTTCATAGGAAATAAGAGATCTAATACCTTGCACTTTACCATGAAAAACTAGATCTGCTTCTGAAAACTCTAAACTTCCTATATAGCCTTTATAATAAAGTAAATTATCCATTCCATATTTCCTCCTGTTCTATAATATTGTGGATATCCTTAATCATATATTCCTTCAGTTCTTTTTGAGGATGTGGTTTGTGAATCACTATGTCATGATAAATATCACTAGTAAATTTAATTCGAGAACCACTTGTTTTTCCTTTATTATCCCGAACATATCCATAATGCTCCAATAGTATAACCATCTCTTCAAAAGTAATATCTTTACTTAGATTTTTGAGCTTTTTCTCTATTAACTTCCACCGAGCCATATTTCTCTCCTTTTATTTTAAAATTATTACGAATTAATTGCAACTATTTTTAGTACCACTTTAAGTTGAATATTTTATATTTTTATGACATAATATAACCATTGGTTAGATAATAACAATAACCATTGGTTAGGTCAAGGAGTTACTATGCAGTTTAAATGTGAAAGATTAAAAAAAATAAGAGAGTCTTTAGGAATTAATAAAGCCGAGGCTGCAAGAAGGCTTAATATGTCTGCTATGGGATATGGTAGATATGAAAATGGACAAAGAGAGCCTTCTTTTCAAACGGTTAGTTTTATAGCCCAGGTCTTTGGAACTTCATCAGATTATTTATATGGAATCACAGATATAGAAAAAACAGAAAGCATCACTTTAACATCAGATGAAAATCCTAAATTCTATGAATTAGTTAACCTATGCGTAAATAATAAAGACCTTTGCGATAGATTAATAGCTTATTCTATTAGATTTAAAAATCCTTATGTAGATAAAAAAGAACAGATGAATATGGATCCTACTGAAAGAAAAAAATTAGTTGAAACTAGAATAAAGTGGACACTTTTAGCAGAGGAAGACCATAAGCGTCGTATGAATGGTATTAAGAGACGTGAAGAGGAATATAAAAAAGAAAAAGCAGAATTAAAGAAACAGCTTGCTGAACAACAGGCTTTAATTGAAAAATTACAGAAAGAACTTGAAGCTAAGAAGTAAAAGAAAAGCCCTGCATTGCAGGGCTTTTATAAGTATAAAAATATTTTTAGCCTTCAAACTTTGCAGTATATATAGCCATAGCCAGGTTGTATATTGATATAAGCAGTACACTAAGAATTACTCCACCAATAATATCTGTAAGCCAATGTACTCCTGAGAATAATCTAAGAAGGATGATAGCAAGCATCATAACTAAAAGAACAATAGAAATAACTGTCATCTTCTGTGAATCCTTGATACGTCTTCTAAGCATAATTATTGCTGCATATAAGAATGTAATTGCAAGAACTGTGTGCGAAGAAGGATATGAAGGTTCAACACCACCATCCATAACTATAGGTCTGTAGTTAATTACAAGCTTTTCAAATAAGAGGTAAGCCATTCCGATAAGTACGTAGAAACCAAGAAGTATGTAAAGGTCTCCATCTACCTTTTTAAGGCTCTTTCCTTTAATAAGCTGCATAAGTCCTAAGAGACCGAAGCCACCGGCTGTTGCTATAGCAAGATATCCAAGAATATCTGATATTTTCTTAAAAGTGAAGTTGTGGCCTATGGCATCTCTAAAGTTTCCATTGATTTCTGCAAAACCAACTAAAGTTGCACTTGGTCCCTTGTTTGGTCCTATAGGCTGAACATCAACAACTGCAACACAGAGTGTATATACAGCAAATGTTATAAGCATAACCACGCTCAGAAGTATAAATGTACTGATTCTGGCTTTATTACTATTCTTTGACATATTTAGTACCTTTCCTAATGTTTTATTTATGCACAAGTGGTATTATAACACTTTTTTATTAGATGTAGATGTTGTGGAAAGATAGTCTGTTTTCCGTTATACTATACCGAGGCAATAAGGAGATTAATTATGAGTATATTAAACGTAGAGCATTTATCACATGGATTTGGGGACAGAGCCATATTCCAGGATGTTTCATTTAGATTATTAAAAGGTGAGCATATAGGACTTATCGGTGCTAATGGCGAGGGTAAGTCTACCTTTATGAGTATAATTACAGGCAAACTTATGCCAGATGAGGGAAAGATTGAGTGGGCCAAAAATGTACGAGTTGGGTACCTTGATCAGCACACTGTTCTTGAAAAGGGACAGACTATTGAAGATGTGCTTAAGCATGCATTTGACTTTCTTTTTGAGATGGAAGCTCATATGAATGAAATCTGCGACAAGATGGCTGAGGCAGACGACGCCACTATGGAGCAGTACATGGAAGAGCTTGGAACTATACAGGATATGCTTACTATGCATGATTTCTATCTTATTGATTCCAAGGTGGAAGAAGTTGCAAGAGCGCTTGGACTTCTTGATATAGGGCTTGATAAGGATGTTACAGAGCTTAGTGGTGGTCAGAGAACCAAGGTACTGCTTGCAAAGCTGCTTCTTGAGAAGCCAGATATCCTTTTACTTGATGAGCCTACCAACTATCTTGATGTTGAACATATTGAGTGGCTTAAGCGCTACCTTAATGATTATGAAAATGCATTTGTACTGATTTCACACGATATACCATTCCTTAATAGTGTTGTTAATCTTATATATCATATGAACAACCAGGAACTTGGAAGATATGTAGGTAACTACGATGATTTCCAGGAAGTATATGAGATGCAGAAAAAGCAAAAGGAAGCTGCCTATAACAAGCAGCAGAAAGAAATTGCTGAGCTTAAAGACTTTGTTGCAAGAAATAAGGCAAGAGTAGCTACCAGAAATATGGCAATGTCCCGTCAGAAGAAGTTAGACAAGATGGATGTTATAGAGCTTGAGGCTGAGAAGCCAAAGCCAGAGTTTAACTTTAAGGAAGCTAGAACCCCTAGCAGGTACTTATTCGAAACAAAAGGACTAGTTATAGGCTATGATGAGCCACTTTCACATCCTATAGATTTTACAATGGAAAGAGGTGAAAAACTTGTGCTTACTGGAGCCAACGGTATAGGTAAGACAACTCTTCTTAAGAGTATTCTGGGTATAATCAAACCACTAAAGGGTGAAGTTACACTTGGAGAGAACCTGGCTATAGGTTACTTTGAACAGGAGATGGATCAGAACATATCCACAACTTGTATAGAAGAAATATGGGAAGAGTTCCCATCATATAGCCAGTATGAAGTTCGTAGCGCCCTTGCAAAATGTGGTCTTACAACCAAGCATATAGAAAGCAGAGTTAAGGTTCTTAGTGGTGGTGAGCAGGCTAAGGTACGCCTTTGCAAGCTAATTAACAGAGAAAGTAATCTTCTTGTTCTCGACGAGCCAACTAACCACCTTGATGTTGATGCTAAAGAAGAACTTAAACGAGCTCTTAATGCATATAGAGGCAGCGTCCTTATGGTTTGCCACGAGCCAGAATTTTATAATGACATAGCAACTTCGGTTAAAGATTGCTCAAAGTGGACTACTAAGGTTATATAATTTGGGGAAATAATAGATTTTTAGACAAAAGAAAAAGGCTCTGGGCGCTCCTCTAATTCCAGTGGTGCGTCGAGCCTTATCTTTTTATATTTTACATCTCTGCAATCTGTCTTGCTACATATATACCTGAAGCTGATGCGTGAGATAGTGAATGTGTAACACCGCTGCCATCTCCGATAACGTAGAGACCAGGATAGATTGTTTCAAGATTCTCATTAACTTCAACTTCCATGTTGTAGAACTTAACTTCTACACCGTAAAGAAGAGTATCGTCATTAGCTGTACCTGGAGCAATCTTATCAAGTGCATAAATCATCTCGATAATACCATCAAGAAGTCTCTTTGGAAGTACAAGAGATAAGTCACCTGGTGTAGCCTTAAGTGTTGGGATAACCATACCTTCGCTAAGTCTCTTGTAATTACTTCTACGACCTCTTTCAAGGTCACCGAATCTCTGAACGATAACGCCGCCGCCAAGCATGTTAGAAAGTCTAGCTATACTTTCACCATACTCATTAGAATTCTTGAATGGCTCTGAAAAATGCTTAGCAACAAGAAGGGCAAAGTTTGTGTTATCTGTCTGAAGGCTAGGGTCTTCGTAGCTATGTCCATTAACAGTGATGATACCGTTGGTATTTTCGTTAACTACTGCACCATGTGGATTCATACAGAATGTTCTAACGCTATCTTCAAATTTTTTCGTTCTATATACAATCTTTCCTTCATAAAGATTATTAGTAATATCCTGGAATACAACAGCAGGAAGTTCAACTCTTACACCAAGGTCAACGCGGTTTGACTTAGTAGGAATCTGCATATCCTCACATACAGTCTGCATCCATTTACTGCCGCTTCTACCTACAGAGATGATACAGAACTTACACTCTGCTTCTCCGTCTTTATGAATAACCTTATACCCATCTGTTAATTTTTCAACTTTAGTAATAGCTGTATTAAAGAAGAAGTGTATATGGTCCTTCATCTCCTGGTACATATTTTCAAGAACAACATAGTTCTTATCTGTTCCAAGATGTCTAACTGAAGCATCAAGAAGTTTAAGTCCGTTCTGGATGCATTTTCTCTTGAATTCGGAACCTGCTGTAGAATACAGCTTTGTACCTTCGCCGCCGTGTGTCATGTTGATAGAATCAACATATTCCATAAGCTCTGTAGCTGTTTCACGGCCTACATATTCATATAAAGTACCACCAAAATCGTTAGTTATATTATATTTACCATCGGAAAATGCCCCTGCACCACCAAAACCGCTCATGATAGAGCAAGTTGGACACTTAACACAGGTCTTTACTGTCTTTCCGTCGATAGGACATTTACGTTTTTCAAGTGGGTTTCCGGCCTCGAATACGGCTACGCTAAGCTCTGGCTTAGTCTTCATAAGTTCATAGGCAGAATAGATACCACCTGGACCTGCTCCGATAATTATTACATCAAAATTACTCATACTCTTCTCCATCCTTTTTCGGCAAATTTCGCCCCCCGCCGACCTATATATTTTATCATTTTTGCCCCTGTAGGTAAAGGTATGTGATAGCGCAGGGGAAGTTTCCCTACAACAGAAAAATCGCCTCTTATATATAAGAGACGATCCCTCTGTTATGAAATGAGATTTTAATGAAAGGGCTTTTATATTATGGTTTTATTCTAAACCCCTTTCAGGCTCATAAATTACAGTTTAAGTATATTTTCTGCAGTTTGAGTATTCATAAGGCTTTACAACTGTAAACTTTTAGGCTTTGGCCTTCTTTTTATCCTTATCTTTTTCTTTCTTTTGCTTCTGACGTTTAACCCTGATACGGTTTGATATAGTAGCTGTAAAGCTTACTCCGCCTTCTTCACGTTTGCAGAATACCCTTCCCTTGTGGTTCTGGGCTATACGCCAAACTACGCTAAGACCTATTCCGTGACCGCCAGTCTTGGAATTACGAGAAGAATCTGACCTGTAGAAACGGTCAAAAAGTCTATTTAAATCTACGCTGTCATCTATAGTTGCAGTGTTGTATATCTTGAAGATAATATTTCTACCCATTCTAAAGAGGGATATAACTACATCCCCTTCTTCAGTTACATACTTGGAAGCATTTTCCGTAAGGAGACTTACCATCTGGGATATTTGGGCAGAGTTAACATTGGCATAGACAGCTTCCTCTATATCAGTCTTAACTGTAACATGCTTGTTTTCGAATATCTCAGTAAAGTCATCAACTGTCTTCTTAACTATTCCAGTAAGATCAACGCTAGGCTCATAAACTACTTCACCCATCTCTTCCATACGTGACAGACTAAGAAGGGCACCAATCATATCGCTCATACGGTTTGACTGGCTGATGATGTTTTTAATCCATTCGTTGTCACCGTTCTTATACTGAAGAACCTGGGCATTGGCTGAGATAATAGCAAGTGGGGTCTTAAGCTCGTGGCTGGCGTCAGTAATAAACTGCCTTTGTTTAAGATTATTCTTCTCAAATGGATCCAGAACCCGCTTAGACAGTGCCCCGAATAGCAAGGTTATAAGCAAAGTGAATATCAGGGCTACCGCAATAGATACAAGGAAAACAAAGTCTCTTACGTTAATTACATCTGTACAGTCCAGGAATATAACTATCTTTCCGTGGTCTTTAAGCTTCCAGAGTCTATATCTGAAAACGCCATCATAACCAGTTTCCTCGCCTTTTTTCACGACTCTTTCAGCCATACGCTTGGCTTCATATACATCTACTGAGGCAATTGCTGAGATGTTGGCTGCCTCTGCAGTGTCATTCTCATCAAGGTGCACTACAAAATATCTGGTAGTGAAAACCAGCTCCTCGGTATACTGGATATTTTCCTTAATACCGCCTATATTCTCCAGTCTGTCGTACTCACTCTTCTCTGGAAACTTGCCACCATTCATGGCTATAAGCTCTGTAGTGGAATCAAGACCGATATTCTGGTAAACCGTCATAACTATCTTAATGATAAAAGATACTGACAGGAATACTACCAATGAAGAGAAAAATGCTATAAGTACAAGCTTTCCCCGTAATTTCTTCATATTCGCTTTCCTTATTTTCTTCTATAAAAATATCTTCTATATACTGTCCTCTATAGAAGCAATGTAGAATATGTCATTTTTCTTTCTTATAACGATGTCAGCCCTAAGTTGTCTAAGTTTATTTTTAAGGTAGGTAAGGTATAGAACTGCTGTAGCTCCATCCTCTTCTTCAGGCCAAAGATGCTGCATAATATCCTGACTTGAAGAGCCTTCCTCCTTAACATTAATAAGATGCTCTAAAAGCTCCACCTCTTTAGAAGAAAGGGCAAGAGCCCCAAATGGAGATACCATCTTATTGTTATCTCTATCGAGTGTTATATTGCCTATCTGCATAGAAGGCTTGCCATATTTGATTGTTCTACGAATCATGGCATTCACCCTGGCAACAAGCTCACCAAGATCAAATGGCTTTGCAAGATAATCATCTGCACCTTTGGATAAACCATTGATTCTGTCATCTACCTGAGTTTTTGCTGTAAGAAGAATTACTGGAGTATAGTTACCCTCTCCTCGTATCTTCTCTAATACTTCAAGACCGCTCATACCTGGCATCATTATATCTAGGATTATTCCGTCATATGTGCCATTACATATTGAGTTGTAGGCCTCATCTCCGCTATAAACTGCATCTACATCGAAGCCTTCCATCTTAAGAATCTCGGCAACAGCCATAGAAAGAGCTTTCTCGTCTTCTGCGTAAAGTAGTTTCATCTATCTAGAATTCTCCTCTTATCATGTCCTTAATAGTCTGCATAGACAGGTCTGTAGAAGCCATCTCGTCAGCGCATCTCTTAAGTTCTGAACTAATAAGCTTTGTATTATCAATATCTTTCTTATATCTCATCTCGTGTTCAAGAGCTGCCCAGCAGTCCATGGCAATGGTTCTAAGCTGAATCTCAACTCTTACATATTTGATAAATTCATCATCAAATGGAACTGCGATGATAATATGAAGACTTCTGTAACCATTTTCTTTTGGGGAAGCTATATAGTCCTTAACCTCAACTACTTCCCAGGTTTTCTCATTCTCTATTAATGTAGAAAGAGCATATACATTACCAACAAAGTGGGTAACACATCTAAAACCTATTACATCTGAAAGATTAACAAGTGCTGCTTCCACCTCTGTTGGAAGGTTCTTTCTTTGAAGCTTTTCCTTGATACTTTCACTATTTTTAATACGGCCAAGAATATGTTCTACTGAACGTTCCTCCTCTGTACCAGTTACAGATAAGGACATCTGGCTTATCTTACTTTCTATATCTTCTTTAAGAGCTTCTATCCTGTCAGCAAACTTGCCGTAGAACTCTTTATCTTTATCATTCATCATAATTTGCTAATTATCCCCTAAAAACTACATATTCTCTTTCCGGTAATGTGAAAGAGAACTCTGCTTACAAAATCTACCCTCTTTTTCTTAGAAGGTTTTCCACATTTTTCAGATTTTTCATATACTTTATAAACATGCTTGCACCAGGCTGTGTTTAATTTGCTATTATTAAGCTCTTTCTGAAGTTCGTATATTTCCTTCTTACGCTTGGCATTGTCCTGGCCTGTCTTGTTATCTTCGTACATACGGTAAACAGAAAGTGGTTTCTTTACATATACCACTTTGCTATTTTGAAACATCTCGGCAAAGAATTTCCAATCAAAAACATAATGGTATTTCTCATCAAGTCTAAGGTCACTGGCTCTCCAGAATACTGATGGCTGCATGATGTAATACCATCTGGAAATAACCCATTTCCTGTTACTTCTGTTGGAATGGTTATATTCTGTATAATGCTTTTCTTTATCGCAGTACCATCCATCTCCTACAAGAACGTCCATCTGAGGGTAGGAAACCATAGATTTGTTAACTCTTTCAAGAACCTTATCATCAGCAAAGAAATCATCGGAATTAAGCCAGCAGACAATCTCTCCGCTAGCCTTATTAAAGCCCTTATTAATAGCCTCTGCCTGACCGTGGTCTTCCTCTCTTATATAGATAATGCGAGAGTCCTTTTCCATATAGCCTTCAACAATCTCTTTTGTTCCATCATCAGAATTGTTGTCTACAATAATGTATTCAAGGTCCTTATGAGTCTGATTAATAACTGATTCAATTGTATCTTTGATGTACTCAGCCTGATTCCAGGTAGGAGTAATAACAGTAAATTTCATATATGCGTTTCCCTTAAGGGTGTATTTCTTTGATTATGTGCCTACCAAATTGTACGTCCGCCGTCTAATACAACAGTAGCACCTGTCATATAAGAGCTGGCATCTGAAAGCATGTAAAGAACTGTACCTACGTATTCATCTGGATTAGACATACGTCCCATAGGCACTAAACTTGAAAGTTTCTTAACAAATTCTGGATCCTGACCATTTAATAGAGAAGCTGGGCAAAGTGTATTTACTCTTACCCCTTTAAGTCCCCAATATGTTGCAAGATATTTTGTAAGTCCCATAATACCGTGCTTTACAACACTGTATGATACAGGCTTAATAATCTGCTGGTCCTCAGGAACCCCTTCTTTTCTATAAATGTTCTGGTTTGGAGAAATAATACCGTAATCAGAAGAAATGTTGATAATAGCTCCTTTTCCCTGAGCCTCCATAACCGCACCAAATACCTGACAACAAAGCATAGCACCTGTAAGGCCTACTGCTAAGTCATCATTCCAGATATCTACTGGAAATTCAGGGAACTTGGTAGCAGCAAGATTCTTTGAACCACCTTCTACCTTAGGATTATTAGCTGCATTGTTAATAAGTCCATCGATATGACCATACTTATCCATTAGTTCATCTCGAACTTTATATAATGCATCTTTATTAGTAATATCAGTAACAAATGTTTCTACAGCTCTGTCCTGACCATATTCTTCTTTTAAAGTTCCTACAACACGGTCCATACCAGCCTGTATAATATCAAGAAGTACAGGTACTCCGCCGCCTTCCATAACAGCCTCAGCATGCTTCATACCAATAAGACCGCCGCCGCCTGTAATAACAACAACCTTTCCTTCAAGTGAAAACTGATTCTTATACTTGTCCATATCATTCTCCTTAAACTGGCGGTTAAAACCGCCAACTATAATTAGTTCACTTAGTTAACTATTAATTCCAAGTGCTATCTTAAGACCATCGATACCTGCCTCAAGAGATACCTCTGGCTTCTTTCTTGTTTTTACTGCGTCCATAAAAAGTTTTAATTCTTCAATGAACATATCATTTCTCTGGAAATCTGGATACTCAAGGTGAGCTGTAAGTCCGTCCCCATCAATAAGGTCTATAGTTGCTTTATTAAAATCAAGCTCTATTCGGCCCTTCTCTCCAACTATCCTATAGGTATGTACCGGTGGATAGCAAAGAAAGTCAGATCTTGAAGTAACAGTTACCTTACCTGCTGGTGTTCCAGCTTCTCCATCAGATGCCTCTACCCCTTTAAAATCAGCCTCGTAGGTAATAACTGCATGATCCTCAACATCAATTTTAAGTTCACTATGTGTACCTTTTGTAATCTGTATATCGCCAACTGGCTTACCGAATATCCACTGAAGTATATCTATATCGTGTATCTGAAGGTTAAGGATACAGCCACCGCCCATATCGCTTCTTGCCATATAAGTAGTAGAGTAATCCTCATAGGTATGCATAGTTACAAGTCTCTCGCAAAATGCCCCCTCTACTGATATGATACGGCCAATAAGTCCCTTAGCCAGATACTCACGAAGCTTTTTAACACATACATGGTACCTGTTCTGATAACCCATAAATACTATAGAACCTTTAGCATTGGTAATCTCAAGAAGCTTATCAGCACCCTCAAGAGTATTGCTTACAGGTTTTTCAAGGAATATATCACAGCCTGCCTCAGCGCATTTTAAAGCACATTCCATATGCTTGCTAGTAATATTAGTAATAAATGCTATATTCGGTTTCTGAGCTAAAGCTTCATCCAAGTCACTATAACTTGTAATATGGTGCTCCTCTTCAAGATTAACTCCGTCTCTTATCTGCATAGCATCTGAAAATGTCTGCTGAAGGCGTCTAACACGATAAGCAATAATCTCTATATCATCACCATAAATACGTCTTATGTTGCGGACATGTCTTTGGCCTATAGAGCCAAGTCCTATCATTAATATCTTCATATATCTATCTCCAAATATCGCCCCAAAACGAGACGGTTAATCTATAAAGGCTGATAATTCTTCTTAAGCTCGTCTAATATCTCATTGCCGTGACCCTTAATGTAAAACTCAAGATATTCCACATCCTTAAGAGCATCAATATCAACTCCCCCAGGAACAACGTAACCTATCATATGGTCACCGTGCATAAGGTCATTTTCCACAATAAACTTAGTAGAAAGCATATCTACATAGCCGTCTGGAACATATACATCTGGAAATGCCTGACGAGGATTGTTAGCTTCATCAAGAGTTATATCATCACGGATACTCTTGTAGTAGCCATCTTCTCTAAGATTAAACCACTTGTAAGGTGTATTAGAAGCAAGATGAGCAGAACGAAGACTGGTAGCCTTAGGGTCTCCCTTCATAAGCACTGCTGCCTTCTCCATAACTTCAACTGTTCTAAGCGGGTATGTAGGACGAACATGCATAAAGAATTCCGGTACCTTGCCTTCGTTATCAGCAAGCCAGTTAATTGCATGTTCCATGAATTCTATATCTGTTGATTTGTCTCCTGAGATTTCTGCTGGACGAAGAAATGGTGTCTCAGCCCCGTATTTTCTAGCAATCTCTGCATACTCTTCTGAATCTGTAGATACGATAACTCTTTCAACTGATGGACACATCTTAGCAGCAACTATAGAAAATGCTATAAGCGGATATCCATCAAGACAGCGGATATTCTTATTCTTTACTCCTTTAGAACCACTTCTTGCAGGAATTATGGCATAGACACTGCCTTTTTGTATTTTCTCAAGAATAGATTTATTCATTATATTAACCTTTCCTAGATTATGATTTATCCATAATATTATACACTATTTAAGATTTCATGACACAAAGTAAATAGGTGATAAGGTTTTATATATTACATCAAAACTAAACCATAACATATATCCAAATCATGTTATAATCAGATATAATGTGAATCATTTTTAATAAAAGGGGTCATAGTAGATTGAAAAAGAATAGTATTATAGACAATTTCTTACATTTTGCTGTTCATAACAGCTTTCTATTTACTGTAATAATAATGGGGCTGATTCATGCTACACTACTGGGAACTATGTGGTACGCAGGTGTAAAGCCTTTACTATATTTTAATATACTAAGTGTTATTGTATATATTTTTTGTGTCCTCTTATGTAATTACGGTATTATTATGCCTGTCTACATAAGTATATTTATGGAAGTTTCTCTATATTCTGCTACATCTGTTTATTTTATTGGTTGGGAATGTGGTTCACCTTATTTTATTTTCTCAATAGTCCCAATACTTATTTACTTTGGTAGCTTCTTATTCAAAGGTTCTAAAAGGTGGATCCCTGTAATTCTCCTTGCAATTTCCTTATCTTTATTTGTATTTTTATATCTACGCCGTGGACATATGGTGCCAGTTTTCTTGGTATCAACAAATGTAAAGTCATTTCTTATGCTATTTACAACATTTTCGATGGCGATTTCTATAATTTTTTACAATGTAATATTTATATATTCTTCTGAACATGAACTTAATAGACTTGAAGAAGAAAATGACCAGCTTTCCGCTGATGCCAAAGAAGATACCTTAACACATCTTTTAAACAGACGTGGTTTTATGCCTATAATTAAAGAGGTTGTAAATAATGGTAATGAACCATTTTCTGTAGCATTTTGCGATATTGACAATTTTAAGCGTATCAATGATTCATATGGCCATGACTGCGGTGATGAGGTACTTATTCATATAACCAAAATAATTGTAAGTATGATGCAGGGCTGCGAAGTCTGCAGATGGGGCGGCGAAGAAATTATCATACTTATGAGAGGATACGATCTTATAGAAGCCAAAAACAAACTGGAAGATATAAGAAAAACAATAGAAAACTCTCCTACTATATTCTATAACAAGCGTATATCTGCAACACTGACTATAGGTGTTGAGGAATATAACGATTCATATCAGAATGCAGAGGATTTAATAAAGGTTGCTGACGAGAGAATGTATTATGGCAAGCAGCATGGCAAGAATATAGTTATTGATATGGATAATTAAGGTAACAGGGCATGGATTATAATTATTTTCTGGAATTAGCAGTTATTCCACTTAATATAATTCTATATTTCTACATAATGATGCGATATACTAACATGACTCCTGTTAATATCGCTTTTAAAAGGTTTGCCTTTTTAGTTATGCTAGCAGACTTTATGGATGTTATAACGTCTATAGTTGTTAGCTCAACAGGTATATACTCTATCCCCGTTCGTTATATTTTTAACACTTTAGACTGTGCCTTAACAACACTTTCTGCCTACGCATTTATCTACTATATCTATGCTTATTCAAATATTAAGAAGGCCAGTATGATTAGAAGAAAGTGGATTATCAGAGTTCTTCTCTTTATTTACTTTGCTATTCTTTTAACGAATCCATTAACTGGTCTTGTATTTTCTTATGATAAAGATGCCAGCTATATTCACGAAACTCTATTTATCCCTATAGCTTATGGATTTCCAATTTTATTTTTCGCTATAGGAAGCTTCTATATGCTTACTCATAGACAGAAATTCAAGAAGTCTCAGACTCGTATTATGGTACTGGCTATAATTGTTAGCGCCATACTCTTCTGTTTACAGATGTTATTCTTTGACAAAGTGCTTATAACACTTTATGTTGCATCTGTAGGTGTATTTGTTGTCTTCTTAACACTGGAAACTCCTGACTATGTTAATTATCTTAAGACTAAGGCAGAGCTTTCAGAAGCAAGAGAACATGAAGCCGCCCTTAAAGCAAAAGAAAAACTTTCAAGCGAAGTTCTTATGGCATTTTCCAAGGCTGTTGATGCAAAAGACCACTATACCAACGGTCACTCTGAAAGAGTTGCCAACTATGCTAAAGAAATCGCCAGAAGAATGGGAAAAGAAGAGAAGGAACAGGAAGAAATCTACGAACTTGGCCTTCTTCACGATATAGGTAAAATTGGAATTAAGAAAGACATAATTAATAAAAAGGGCAAGTTAACTGACGAAGAATTTGCCAAGATTAAAGAGCATACTACTATCGGATGGGATATCCTTAAGACCATAACAGAGATTCCTTGGCTTTCTAAAGGTGCCAGATGGCATCATGAAAGATGGGATGGAAAAGGTTATCCAGATGGTTTATCAGGTGAAAACATACCTGAAGAAGCCCGTATAATCTGCCTTGCAGACTCTTATGATGCTATGACATCTAAGAGATCATACTCATCTCCTCGTTCACAGGAAGAAGTTCGCGCTGAAATCGAAAGATGCAGGGGCACACAATTCGACCCTGAGATAGCTAAGTACCTTATCCAAATGATTGATGAGGATGAGAAGTATCTGCTGAGACAGAGGGATTAAATTCACTCTTGACATTTTATATAATATATGCTAGTCTTTGTTACAAGTCATGGCGATCAGCCAATAAATCTGTTTGAGCTTCTATCATTTATTCAACAGATTTTTTCAGATTTATTGTTTTATAATTTTGTTTTGTGTTTTTTAGGTTTTATATTTTTATTCAATTTAGGCTAACTCCTTTCTTATTAATTTGTTTTTTGGGATTTCTAGGAGGTGCAAATGGATGTATTGCTGATAGGTATACTAACTATTGCAGTCTTGGCGGACTTAAAAAGTTATAAGATACCAAACGCTTTGACCTATACAAGCCTGGTGGGCCTATTAATAATTTTGCTTTCAACAAAAGGCCCGCCGGGTTTATTACAAGCTATAATATCTGTATTTATAGCGTGGGGAATACTATTTCTAATTTATCTGGTAAGAGGACTTGGTGCCGGAGATGTAAAGCTGTTTATGGTTATAGCAGCTGCTCTTGGAACCAAAACCTTCTTTCTAATACTCATTGCCTCGCTGATTATCTCAGCAATCTATGGGCTATTCAAAATTACTTTTTTATTAATACTTAGAAAAAAACATGGTACATGCCATATTCACTTTTCACTACCTATTCTTGCTGCAACCTGTATGTACTATGCCAGAATAATATAGCTATTCAAAAGGAGAAGTAGATGAAAAATATACTTGGTATCTACGATGATGAAAATGAATATTGTGAGAGGCTGTCTAATTTACTTGGAAGTAATGAGGCATTTCCCTATGAAGTTTCTCCGTATTCTTCCATAGAACTGCTTACAAATGATATGAAAAGTGGCAAGCTGTCATGTGCTCTTGTGGCAGAAAGGGCTCTTGAAAGATACAGCTCCTCCTGCGATGGGCCAGCTATAGTTCTTGATGAGGGGTATAACAAAAGTGGAACCCTCCGAAGAATCTGGAAATACCAGTCAGGCGACACCATAAGAAAAGAGATTCTTAATATTCTAATTGATAATGATGATAATTTTTATGTGAAGAATGCTGCCAGGAAAAAGACTTCTTCTCTAACTGTATTCTTCTCTCCGTCACATCAAAGAGAAAATAGTTCACTTAGCGTACTATATTCAAATCTGCTTACTAGCGGCAATAACAAGAAGGTTCTTCATTTGTCATTTACCTCATATTCTGGCTTTGATGAACTTATAAATCAGACAAAAGATATTACAGAGCTCCTGTATTTTATGGAAAACACTGATGAAGATAAGCTTGTATCAACTATAGGTCTAAAGCTGCAAAGTATAGCTTATACTAACGGACAGGTAGACTATATCGCTCCTGCTTATTCATACCAGGATATTATTAACAGCGACAAAGAATCTATCACTCGGCTAATCACATATATCTCAGATTGCCTACTGTATGACCATATTGTTATTGATGCCACAGAAGTTATCGAAGGATTAGAAGACCTTCTCTATATGGCCGACAAAATCTACAGTTTCTTATATGACACCGGCTATGATTTTAATGTTAAATCCCGCCTGTGCCGAATTCTTAAAGATAATGATAAAGATATTCTTACTGAAAAGATTAAATTTATCACTATTCCCGAATGTAGCTCGTATTATGGTTCACTTTGTGAACTTTGTTCCAAGGAGTCGTCTCTATGGCCACCGATTACGAAGATTATAAAAGAAGAATAAAACAAGAGGTTCTGGATAGAATCGACATGATGGATCAGCAGGATGATGCTGCCATTAAAGAACTAATTAATGATTCTCTTGAGAAATCAGAAAACTTTCATGTGATACCCCTCTCAAAAAGGATCCAGCTTTCCAAGGAAATATTCTATTCCATAAGAAGGCTGGATATCCTTGAGGAACTTACTGAAGATCCTAAAGTAACTGAAATAATGATTAACGGTAAGGACAATATCTTTATTGAGAGAGACGGCAGAATCTATAAGTGGAATAAGGCATTTGAATCGGATTCCAAACTAGAAGATGTTATACAGCAGATTGTTGCTAAGTGTAACAGAACAGTTAATGAATCATCGCCTATTGTAGATGCCAGACTAGCTAACGGCTCAAGAGTAAATATAGTGCTTCCGCCTATATCCTTATCTGGTCCTATAGTAACTATAAGAAAATTCCCAGATAAGCCTATAGATATGGATAAGCTTATCAGTTTTGGGGCTATATCCAAGGAAGTAGTTCTGTTTCTTGAGAAATTAGTAAAGGCAAAATACAACATCATAATCTCTGGCGGAACTGGATCGGGAAAAACGACTTTTCTCAATGCCTTATCGAATTATATTCCTAAAGATGAACGTTTAATTACCATTGAAGATTCAGCTGAGCTTCAGATTCAAGGCGTTGCCAATCTTGTAAGACTTGAAACAAGGAACGCAAACGTAGAAGGATGCAAGGAAATTACTATAAGAGACCTTATTAAATCAAGTCTACGTATGAGACCAGATAGAATCATTGTTGGTGAAGTAAGAGGCAGTGAAGCTATTGATATGGTTCAAGCACTTAACACTGGCCACGATGGTTCCCTAAGTACAGGCCACGCAAACTCAGCCAAAGATATGCTGGCCAGGTTAGAAACTATGATTTTAATGGGTATGGACCTGCCTCTTTCGGCTATAAGGGGACAGCTTGCAAGCGGAATAGATATAATCGTCCACCTTGGGCGACTAAGGGATAAATCAAGAAAGGTTTTATGTATAGAAGAAGTGCTTGAGTTAAAAGATAACAGTATTGAAACCAATGTTTTATACCAATTTGAAGAGGAAGGAGAAAATGATGAAGGAAAGATTATCGGAACTCTTCAAAAGAAGGAAGAACTTGTCCACAAAGAAAAGCTTAAAGCTGCAGGAATTGCCTGATTATGACTCATATAAGTTCTCTTTTACGGAAAAAGGAATAGTTCTAGCTGAGGGCATAGGAATCATACTTCTATTTTCATACATATTTTATAGAAGCATTATAGCAGTTCTATTCCTTCTTCCAATACTACCTGTATTTATAAAGAAGAAGAGAAATGATTACATAAATAAACAAAAAGAAAAGCTAACATATGAATTTCGTGAAATGATGGCCAGCTTAATTGCTGCTTTGGTTGCTGGCTACTCGGTTGAAAATGCATTTGCATCTTCATACAAGGATATGGCTATGCTTTATGGAAAGGACTCCCTTATATGCAGGGAACTTTCTTATATAAACAGAGCAGTTAATAACAACAGAAATATAGAGGATTTGCTTCAGGATTTTGCTAAGCGAAGCCATAGCAAGGATATAAAAGACTTTGCGGATATATTCGCTATAGCCAAGAGAAGCGGTGGTAACCTTCCATCAATTATAAGAAGAACTGCCGGAATAATAACTGACAAAATCGAGATAAGCACCAAAATAGCTACTATAGTTAGTGCTAAAAAGTATGAACAAAGTATTATGAACTTTGTCCCCTTTGGAATAATACTCTATATTGATATGACCTCACCAGGTTTCTTTAACAGTCTATATCATAATCCTGCAGGTGTAGCGATTATGACAATTCTAATTATTGTATACATTTCTGCTTATTTGCTAGCAGAGAAAATCACAGATATAAAACTTTAATTATTGGAGATTGCTATGGATAAAAATAGTTCAATTGATGAACTAATTAATACTAAAGGTATAAAAGGTCCCTTTTACAGGGCAGGATTGTTTATTACCAAGAAGCTATTTTATAGAAAGAACAGTTCTTACTATAGGAAAATATACGAAAAAAACTCACTTTTATACTCGCCAGCTAAAGCTCATGATATGACATACGCTTATTTTACTGAGAAGTTTGGTCTTATGCTTATGTGTTTGGTTTTTGGCGGGGTCCTGATTATTCTTTTGTGCCTTAAAGGTAATGACTCTAGCAAGCTGGTAAATGGCACTACCTTAATTCGAAACCCTTCAGATGGTAAATCCTATGAAGTGGTTCTTAATGCCAAGGTAGGAAACAAAGAATATAAGAATATTTCTATTGAAGTGGCTGAGCAAAAACTATCCGAGGATGAATTCTACGATTCCATGGATGAATTTTGTAAAAAGATTGATATGGAAATACTAGGTTCAAATAAGTCTATAGATATGGTTACTGAAGATCTTATTCTTTTAAACTCACTTGATGGTTATCCATATACCATCAAGTGGACCTCCTCCAGTAGACATGTAGTTAATTCCAAAGGAAAGCTCTGGGATAAGGGATATTCTCTAACCGATGATTCTCAAATAGTAACCTTATCTGCTGAAATATCTTATGGCAATTACACATATATCTACGAATTTGCTGTAAAGGTTGCTACTCCTGACTTATCAGAAGAAGACCAGATGGTAATTAAGATAAGGGATTTAGTTAATGAATCTTCGGAAAAAACTAAAGGAGATAAAGAATTTGTTCTACCAAACAGTATAGATTCTACGAAAATAATCTGGAGTGAAGAAAAGAAATCAAAGACTACTCTATTTGTTTTGATTTTAATTCTTTCTCTTCTGGCTATCTTTTTCGGTAAGGATAAAGACATATCCAGAAAAATAGATAAAAGACAGGAAGAGATGCTTGATGATTATCCAGAGATTGTAAGTAAACTGGCCTTGCTTACAGGTGCAGGTATGTCTATACGTAACGCATGGAAAAAGATTTCTCTTGATTATAAGGCTTCTGGAAGCTTAAAGCGGTTCATATATGACGAGATGGTTATAACTACTGGTGAGATGGAGTCAGGTGTAGAAGAAGCTGTTTGTTTTGCCCATTTTACCAACAGGGTTAAGCTTCAGAAATATGTAAAGCTGGTAAGTCTTTTGCAGCAGAATCTCCATAAGGGCACAAAAACATTTATGGACGATCTGGCAAATGAAGCCCGGGAGGCATTTTTCGAAAAGAAGAATAATGCAGAAAAACTAGGAGAAAAAGCTGGAACTAAGCTTATGCTTCCCATGTTTATGATGCTGCTAATAGTAGTTGTTGTAATTATGGTTCCAGCATTTAGCAGTATGTAGATATTTCTTCCTTAAATTAATGTTTACAGCTTGTATGATAGCTGGCGCTTTATCAATAACATGCTGTTTACATACATTTTAGATGAAGGGAGGTAGTATCATGAGGGCCTTAAAGCGATTTTTTCTTGAAGAAGATGGTATGGGAACTGTTGAAGTAATCCTTATCATCGTGGTTCTAGTCGGTCTAGTAATAATATTCAAAGATAATATCACTCAAATCGTCGAGGATCTTTTCGACAAGATAACAACAAAAACTTCAAGCGTCTAAATTTTCACTAACCAAAGGAGTATAGATGAAAAGGTTATTAAGAAAGTATGATATCCAAAATAACAGAGGTGTAATCAGCGTTTATCTGTGCATGATGTTTGCCATTATGATTTCAGTTCTTCTGGTAATGATAGAAGCTGCCAGATTGTCTGCTATCAAGCAAACTGCCGAGTGCGTTACTGATATGGGCACAGATTCTCTTCTTTCTGAATATCATAAAGAACTATTGTCTAGATACGGACTACTTTTTATAGATACTGCTTATGAATACGATGAAGGTTCTCTTGATAATCTTACGGATCATCTTATTTCCTACATGGAGTTTAATCTAAGTCCTGGAAAAGATCTGGTTATGGCTGGTTCCTATCGAGATTTTACAGGGCTTAGCATTAGCTCTGTGGATATGGTTAATGTTTCTAGGGCAACTGATGGGGAAGGTGCTGTCTTTAGACATATGGCCATTTCCTACATGCTGGATAAATATGGCTTATCTCTTATCGATAATGCTGAGGATCTTGCAAGCATCACCGATACTTATAACCTTGGAGAAGGTGACATCATTAGTGAAAACAAGAATGCTCAGGCTGAAATTGATAACATCGAGTTTCCTGAAATCGAAGGAGTTAACTGGGACGACGTTGATACCTCTAACCCTTCAGAAAATGCCAAAAAAGCTTCCAGTAAAGGTGTTCTATCTCTTGTTTATAACCAAACATTGTCAGGTAAATATGTGAATAATGATACATTGGCCTCTCATAGAGACAATGTTGCCGGGGCTGGATTAATTTCTGATTGGGATTCTTACGACGGTATTCAGTATGACCTTCTATTTAATGAATATATCTTAGACAAGTTTAGTAATCTGTTAGATATCAAGTACGACGACGCCCTTGATTATCAAGTTGAATATATACTTTTTGGCTCAGATACCGATATAGCTAATCTGAGAAAAACCGCAGACAGACTTGTTATGATTCGAGGGGCTTCTAATGCTATATATTATGCCACTGACTCAGGCTTACAGGCAGAAGTTAGGGCTATGGCTATAGGTTTAGCGGCTGTTACCCTTGCTCCTTATCTGGAAACAGTATATGAGCTAGGTCTTTCTGCTGCCCTAATCTACGCAGAAAGCTTATATGATGTGGCTGTACTTCTAGATGGTGGAAAGATTCCACTAATTAAAGGCAAAGGGGATTGGAATTTAACTTTGTCTACTGCCCTGGAAAAACTGGCAGGGACATTTACAGGTTCATCATCTTCTAATAAAGGCCAGGATTATAAAGATTATCTTAGAATACTACTCTATCTCACTCCTAATAAAGATAAGATTAACCGGTCCATGAATATGATAGAAGCAAATATTCGTCTTATTACTGGGAAAGATAACTTCAGACTGGATAATTGTATCGCTGGTGGAATGGTTCAAATAATAATGGAAAGTTCCTATGGTTATGAATTACTTATAAAAAGAAATTTTAGCTATTACTAACTTTAAATATAGTGTAGTCTCACACGATACCCTTTTACGGGTTCCAAACTAATATCTATAATCACTTCTCCAAAAGCACGTCTGTAGAGTTCTCTATGAAAGCGGAAACTCTAAAGGGGTATCCTGTGAGACTATTCTAAAAGGAGACTTATGAAAAAAAGTAATAATCAAGGAAGCATAACCATAGAGGCCGCAGTAGTTCTACCACTCTTTGTACTTGTACTAATTGCAATAGCTTCTCTTATGCAAATGATTAGAGCTAATAGTGTTATTAACTATGCATCTTATACTGCTGGGAAAGAGCTGGCGCTGTATTCCTACGGAGAGAATCTGGTTACGGATATACCAGACCCTTTGGTTAAAAATCTTGTAAACAAGGTTATGGGACAAGGCTATGCCTACAATAGGATTCAGAGTGCAGTTGATAAAAGGGAAGATTTAGAAAAGCTGTTTGTAGGTGGAAGCGACAATATAAACATGTTTCGAACTACTGTTAAAGCTAATGGTAATAAGGATGATATAGTAGATATTGCGGTAACTTACAAACTAAGGCCATTATGTAATGTTTTTGGCATAGGTAACTACGACATGATATCCAGAGCCAGGCTTCATCCCTGGACTGGCTACTCTTATGATAACAATGCAGGTATAGCAGATGAGGATCGTATTGTTTATATAACCGAAAATGGTAGCGTATACCATCTTACCAAAGACTGTTCTTATCTGGACTTAACCATAATAGAAACATCAAGTGATGAGGTTTCTTCTTTAACTAATCAGTATGGTAAATCTTATACACCCTGTGAGGTCTGCATGAAGGGTAAATCTAATAATTCTCTATTATTTGTTACTGCTTCAGGAAGCAAATATCACTCTTCTCTTACTTGCAGCGGATTAAAAAGAACAATCATAGCTATATCGATAAAGGATGTTGGAGATAAAAAAGCATGTTCAAGATGCGGAAAAACTCATTAGATAAGTCTTCAAATAAGGGAATGACCACTATAGAAGCCTGTGTAATTATTCCTATTTCTTTTAGTCTTATATTTCTAATCTTCTTTCTAGGTATCTACTTTTACAATAAAAATGCTTATGACCAGTGCATCGTCAGAGCCTTGGTATCCTGTGTTCAATATGATGAAAAGGATAATGATGAATTAGAAGAGGAAATAGAAAATAAGCTTAATTCTTTGCTAAATCAAAGTCTGATATTAAAAGGTGATATTGATACAGATGTTTCTGTGGAATATGGCTACACTTCTATTAGTTTAAAGGGATCTTTGGATATCCCTAATTTTATATATTTTGGTGGTCTTGATGCTGGAGATAATTGGGAAATCTCTTCCTACTATTCATGTCCAAGGCTCAGAAGTTCACAGTTTGTAAGAATGATATCAGGATTAACAAGTAACTAAGGAGATAAATTTATGAATGTTTCATATGTTAGAGGACAAGATAAAAATCAACTATTAATAGAAAACACATTGGGTGAAACTGATTCTTTTGAGTATAGAATGTTTGAAAACTGCAATATTCCAGGATTTCTGAATCTAAAGACCTCATATAAAGATGGAAAGACATATCTTGCTTATAATATTTCTTCTTTACAGGATGTAGAAAAATATTATCAGAATAAGGAAATTGGTTACGAAACGCTGGATGTATTTTTGCATGATATATTGCTTGCCTATGATAATGCTTACACACATATGCTTTCTGGGGAAAAGATTGTTTTGGATCCTAAGTATATGTATTTTGATGTGGAATCTAAACATCTCTTTCTGATTTATTATCCTTTATATAATCAAACACTTGATGAATCGTTTATGTCCTTTGCTGAATACCTGTTGGAAAGGGTTGATCATACTGATGATAAGGCTGTGGTTTTGGCGTATAAGTTCTATAAGTTAGTTAAAGATTGTAACTTTACTATTAGTTCCCTGCGGCACGGGTTGTTTGATAAAGAAGTTTGTGCTCCGAGGGAAGATGACATCGTTGAGACTTCTCAGCAGGATTGTTTGTTTAATGATGAAAATAATGATGTGTATGCAAAGACAGCTATAAATGATGATGAAATATATTTGCCTAAGAGCAAGGGAGGGATATTTAAAAATCTGTTTAAGAAAAAGGGGACTGCAAAAGAAAGTATTGCTCCGAGCTTTGATTCAAATTTTGATTCTATTGGTGATTCTTTTAGTGATTCATTTTGTGATTCGAGGTTAGGTGATATATCAGGTAATATATCAGATTGTGTAGCTGAAGAAAGCCACGGCTTTGACTATGCACCAGATAAAGATGAAAGTTATGGGAAAACCGTATTTATACCACAGGATTCTCCAAATTTATACCATACTTTGACCTATTTATTTAAAAACAAATCTCAAATTTATGAACTTAGACACTTTCCTATTACTATAGGTAAGTTAAAGAATGAAGCTGACCTGGTGTTAGATGACAAATCCATAAGCAGAATTCACGCTAAGATTACTGAGGAAAAGGGCTGTTTATACCTGGAAGACTGTAACTCAACAAATGGAACCTACCTAAATGGAATGCCCCTTGACGCTAACGACCACATAATGTTAGAGCACGGAGATGAAATTAAGCTTGGGAATTTTATGTTGGTTTTTGATTAGTTGTGATTAAAAAAGGACGCCGGCTGGCGTCCTTTTTTATTGCATGGGCTTCATAATATATAATTCACACATTCTTCATTTATTCCCCTATTGACATACTAGGGAAATAGGGAATATACTAAAACTCCAAGATAAGCATAAAGAGGACTATATATGATTATTACAACAAAAGGCAGGTATGCTCTTCATGCAATGATAGCTTTAGCACAGCTTGAAGAAGGCGAAAGAGTACCTCTTAAAGATATAACTGCCGGACAGGATTTATCACTAAAATATATGGAAAGTATTATGACTGTACTTTCAAAGGGTGGTCTTGTAGAAAGCGCCTCTGGTAAAGGCGGTGGCTACAAGCTTACAAGAAAGCCAGAAGAGTATTCCGTAGGAGAAATACTTAGACTGGCTGAAGGTAATATATCACCTGTAAGCTGCCAAGCCTTAGATGGAAAGGAATGTGACCATGAAGGATCATGTATCACTCTTCCATTCTGGAGAGAACTTGGAGACTTAATCAACGATTATCTGGATAAGCACAGCTTATATGACTTAGTTCATATGTCTAAAGCTTAAAAATAAGGAGAGAACATGAGTAATTTATTAGAAGTAAAGAATCTTCACGTAAGAGTTGAGGATAAAGAAATATTACAGGGAGTTAATCTTAATATAGGAGAGGATGAAACTCACGTACTTATGGGACCTAACGGTACAGGTAAGTCAACATTTGGCTATGCTGTAACAGGTAACCCATCATACACAGTTACTGAAGGACAGATTATATTTAAAGGCGAAGATATAACAGAACTTGCTGTTAATGAAAGAGCAAAAAGAGGTATCTTCCTTTCATTCCAGAATCCACTTGAAGTCCCAGGTGTAACACTTAGTGCATTTATCAGAAGTGCTCTTGAGCAGAAAACTGGAGAAAGAATAAGACTTTTTGATTTTAAGAAGAAATTAAAAGAAACTATGGAGCTTCTTAACATGGATCCTTCATATGCAGAAAGAGATCTTAACGTAGGATTCTCAGGTGGCGAGAAGAAGAAGGCTGAGATTCTTCAGATGCTTATGCTTGAGCCATCTCTTGCTATTCTTGATGAAACAGATTCAGGTCTTGATGTAGATGCAGTAAAGACAGTATCTAATGGTATAAAGATTTTCAAGGAAAGATGTAAGGGAAGCCTCCTTATTATTACTCACTCAACAAGAATCTTAGAGTCTCTTAAAGTAGATGTAACTCATGTTATGAGCGGTGGATATATAGTAAAAGAAGGCGGAGCTGACTTAGTTAACCAGATTAATGAATGCGGATTTGAAAGTCTCTGCAAAAACTGTAATGAAAACTGTCCAGCCAGAGGAAATTAATAATGAGCGAGAAAACATATGTAGAAGACATCGATAGAAGCGTCTATGACATAAAAGATGCTGAAATCGATAATTATAGAATAGAAGAAGGTCTGACTCCTGATATTGTAGAAAAGATTTCAGAAGAGAAGAACGATCCAGATTGGATGCGAGAGTTTAGACTTCACAGTCTTGATGTATACAATAAGTCTATTATGCCAGACTGGGGTCCATCTATAGAGGGCCTTGATATGGACCATATAGCAACTTATGTAAGACCTAATACAAAGATGCAGGGAAGCTGGGAAGACGTTCCTAAGGATATCAAGGAAACATTTGAAAGACTTGGTATTCCTGAAGCTGAGCGTAAATCTCTTGCAGGTGTAGGTGCCCAGTACGACTCAGAACTTGTTTATCACAATGTCCGCGCCGACGTTGAGGCCCAGGGCGTTGTTTATACAGATATGGAAAGTGCTCTTAATGGACCATATGCTGATATGGTTAAGGAGCATTTTATGAAGCTTGTTCCTCCAACAGACCACAAGTTTGCAGCCCTTCACGGAGCAGTTTGGTCTGGCGGTTCATTCGTTTATGTTCCAAAGGGAGTTCATGTTTCAATCCCTCTTCAGTCATATTTCAGGTTAAATGCTAAAGGCGCAGGTCAGTTTGAGCATACACTTATTATCGTTGACGAAGGCGCTGACCTTCACTTTATAGAAGGCTGTTCAGCACCAAAGTATAATGTAGCAAACCTTCACGCAGGCTGCGTTGAATTATATGTTAAGAAGAATGCTAAGCTTAGATACTCAACTATAGAGAACTGGTCTAAGAATATGTATAACCTTAATACTAAGCGTGCTGTTGTTGAAGAAGGTGGAACTATAGAGTGGGTTTCTGGTTCATTTGGTTCCCATGTAGGTTACCTATATCCATCAAGTATCCTTGTTGGTAGAGGAGCTAAGGCTGAATTTACCGGCGTAACATTTGCAGGTGAAGGACAGAACCTTGATACAGGTGCAAAGGTTGTTCATGCAGCTCCAGAAACAACATCATTTATGAATACAAGATCTATCAGTAAAGGTGGCGGCATCAGTACTTTTAGAAGTAGTGTTGAAGTTAGAAAGAATGCTCACAAGTCTAAGGCAGCTGTTTCATGTCAGTCACTTATGCTTGATAGCCAGTCTCGTTCAGATACTATTCCAGCCATGGATATTAGATGTAGAGACGTTGCTGTTGGACATGAAGCCAAGATTGGTAGCATATCTGATGATGCAGTCTTCTATCTTATGAGTAGAGGTATGAGTGAAGAAGAAGCAAGAGCACTTATCGTTAGTGGTTTTGCAGACAATGTTTCTAAGGAACTTCCACTTGAATATGCTATTGAGATGAATAATCTTATTAGACTTGAGATGGTTGGTTCAATAGGATAAGTATAGAAAGGCATAGTTAATACGATGCAAAAAGAAATGATAGTCAACAAAATACCTGCAAAGACCTGGTATCGTTTAAATATGAACGATGCTACAGTTCTTTGGGATCAGGATAGTACTTATAGCCTGTCTCAGGAAAGTATAGAAACTAAGGAAAATGAGACTAAGGAAGTAGTTATTAATGTTGAAGATGATAGTTCATCAAGTGAACATTCTTATTCTTCAAAAAATATAACTATTACTGCTGGTAAGGCTAGTAAGATTACAGCCTATGTTATGATTAAGGCTCATCAGAACATGGCTATAAACCTTACTCTTAATACAGAAGATGATGCAACTATTAAGCTTGTAGAAGTTCAGCTTGCTGATTCTGATGCAGTTATTGTTAATAATATTAAAGGAACATGCTCAGATCAGTCAGCAATAGAAGTAGTTCACTTCTTTATGGGACTTGGTCAGATATTCTCTGATTCACAGATTGATCTTCTTGGTAAGAAGAGCCGGGCGGCATTGGACGTTGGATATATAGGAAACAGCCCAGTAGCTGGTAAAGCTGGTGCCAAGGGTGATAACATCGATATAAACATTCTTATTAACCATATTGGTAAGAAGACTGAAAGTGATATTAATGTTAACGGTGCCCTTAAAGATGGTGCAACAAAGACATTCCGCGGTACTATAGATTTCAAAACAGGTTCTTCTGATTCTATTGGTAACGAGCAGGAAACAGTTATCCTTCTTGGAGAAGATGTGATAAACAAAACTATTCCTATTATCCTTTGTGCAGAAGAAAATGTCGTAGGTAACCACGGTGGTTCAATAGGTGAACTAGATGATGACCTTCTCTTCTATTTTGAGAGCAGAGGCATAGGCCGTGAAGAAGCTGAGAACATAATGGCAAGAGCCAGCATAGAAAGAGTTCTCAGACTTGTTGATAATGAATCTGTTAGAGAAGAGATTACAAATAAACTGGAAGAGATTCTTTAATTTGGTGTAAAGATGGCTAATAAATACAGAAAAGATTTTCCATTACTTAATAATACAGACTTTGCATACCTTGATAATTCGGCTACATCTCAGCGCCCAGCTTCTGTTATAGCAGCAGATGCAGCATTTTATGAGCATAGCAATGCTAATCCTCTTAGAGGTTCATATCCACTCAGCGTTGAAGCAACAGCGGTTTATGAGAATGCCAGAAAAAAGGTCAAGGCATTTATCGGAGCAAAGCTTTCAAAAGAAATAATCTTTACTAGAAATACAACCGAAAGCATTAACCTTGTAGCATACAGCTATGGACTTAGCAATGTTAAGGCTGGAGATGAAGTGCTTGTTTCTATTATGGAGCATCACAGCAACCTCCTTCCATGGCAGATGGTGTGCAGAGCTACAGGTGCTAGCTTAAAATTCATCGAATGTGACATGGACGGGTCTATTGACCTAGATAAGATTAGAGGCCAGATTACAGATAAGACTAAGATAGTTGCTATTACCCAGGTTTCCAATGTACTTGGAAGAAAGAATCCTATTAAAGAAATAGCACAGATGGCTCATGAAAAGGGAGCTGTAATAGTTGTTGATGGTGCTCAGAGTACACCACATATGAAGATTGACGTCAGAGAGCTGGATGCAGACTTCTTTGCTTTCTCTGGACACAAGCTTCTTGGACCTATGGGAATCGGTGTTTTATACGGACGTAAGGAACTTCTTAGTGCTATGCCACCTTTCCTTTCAGGCGGTGAGATGATTGAGACTGTTACAAGAGAAGGTGCAAAATATGCCGAGCTTCCTCATAAATTCGAAGCAGGAACTGTCAATGCTGCAGGTGCAGCCGGACTTGATGCTGCTATAGATTATATAAACTATGTAGGATATGAAAATATGGAAGCTCTGGAAAATGAGCTTACAAGCCGTGCATTCTACGGATTAAAGGAAATTCCTCACGTGAATATAATTGGTTCTGATAATCCTTTAGAGCATACAGGTATCATATCATTTACAATTGATGATGTGCATCCACATGATATTAGTGAGGTACTTGCTGCAGATAAGATAGCAGTCAGATCTGGCCATCACTGTGCTCAGCCACTGCTTACTCATCTTGGTGTTAGTTCATCTGCAAGAGCAAGCTTTATGTTTTATAATACTAATGAGGAAGTTGATAGATTCCTTGAAAGTGTTAAAACACTAAGATCAAGAATGGGATTTTCTAATTAAAAAGGATATAGATTAAAGACGATGGAAGACAGAAGTTTTTATAACGAAATACTTACAGAACACAATATTCGCCCAGAGTTCAAGGTTGATATTCAGGGTGCGGATATCACACTTGAAGGAGTTAACCCAAGCTGTGGTGATGATATAGTTCTTAAATTAAAATTAGATGGTGACACTATAGTTGACGGTGGATATACTGGCAGCGGTTGTGCTATCTCACAGGCTTCAGCAGATATTATGCTGGGTATGGTTATTGGTAAGAAGAAGGAAGAAGCTCTTGATCTTGCTTCATCTTTCATGAAAATGATAAAAGGCAAGGCTAGTGAAGAAGAGATTGAAAATCTTGAAGAAGCAGGTGCTCTTCAGGACATCTCACATATGCCTGCCAGAGTAAAATGCGCTGTCCTTGGATGGAGAACTCTTCGAGAGGCATTTGGCTTTGAAGAGGAAGAAGAAGAGGACGAATAGTCAGAAAGGAGTTAACTATGGCAACAACAATTAACCCAAATGGAACAACACTTGTAGAATTTTCAGCAACATGGTGCGGCTACTGTCAGCAGATGAAAACCACACTTAATTCATTATCAGATAAACTTGAAGGAGTGAATGTTCAGATAGTTGATGTAGATGAAGAGATGGACCTTGCAAAGCAGTACAAGGTGCGCAGCCTTCCAACACTTATTCTTTTTAAGGATGGTGAAGAGGTTGACCGCCACGTAGGCGCTATGCCAGCAGACCAGGCTCTGGAATTTATCTTAAACTAAAAACTTTATGACAAGAAAAAGGACGCCAGCCGGCGTCCTTTTTTAATACACTTCATCCTCATCAAATATATACAAGATATATTCATCTGTTTCAAAGACTATATTTTCATCTGGGAAATATCCCTCCCATGATGGTGTAACTTCAGCTTTATTAATAAGCAGGAATTTTCTTCCCTCTGGAAGCCTCTTTCCATGGTCTACCTTTTGTAAGAAGGCTCTATTATTTCCTGTACTAAACAATGGTTTTTGTAAGTACTGATACTCATCAAAGACCCAAACCTCTATATTTCCATTACTTAACTGAGTTAAAATATTACCATCCCAGTATGATGCATATCCCTCTGATACCCCATTTTCTTCTATTACATCAACCAGTTTTTTATATTTTGGATCAACTGTAAATACATCTGTCTTATAAAATCTCAGGTTATAGAAAAATACCAGACAGAACATAAGGGAAACAATAATAGTCTTTATTACCTTATTATCTTTTCCGCTAAGTGCCAATAAAATAATAGGAAATACAATTACTATAAATGGAATATTATATCTGTTGGCATATTCCATATCTGTTAAGCAGTAAATACACATATAAATAAGGAATGCCAATATATAATGCATTACTACTATTCTCTGCCCTGTTTCATCTTTTCTTCTAATAAGAATATAAATAACACTTAATATTCCTACTACAGTTACTACTGCACCAACCCACTTCCACTCATTCGAAGAAAAAGCAAAGAATATATCTGACAGAATTACCTTGATTTCAGCAAAGCTTCGGATTTTTACCTTTGTACGAAGATATGTAACATATCTGATAGATGTTAGAACTCTCAAAGCAAGGTTTAAACCATAGCCTACAAATACACAAAACATCATGCATATAGACAATCTAAACTTGGTCTTATCCTGCTTTCTGTATATAAAAGACGCAATTAACAAAGGACAATATAAAAGACATATTTCCCTTAAACCACCAAGTCCAGTTAAGACTGATAGTATTATAATCACTGCCAGTATAAATCTACTGTACTTTACTCTATTTTTCTCCTTGAGGTCAGGATATCTGAAAAATAAACCTAAAGTAAGAAATACTGTTATTAAGTGTGGATAATAATACATACCTACAATAGTTACTATTGCGTAGTTAAAAGAATGAGGCAGTATTAAGAGAGTTACTAGTAAAGGTGTGTATGCTCTTAAAGGGTATTTATCCTTAGACTTAAATGCATATGCAAAGTAGAATCCAGTTAATGAATAAAGCACCAGGATAATTATATTTGTTGTTATTCTAACCAAGGCCCAGTTGCTGGTAAAGCCAAAGCATATTGCCATGATTTGAGCAACATGTAAAACTCTAAGCTCTGTAGAATAATGCCAGCTGGTTGTTATAATACTATGATCTCCTGACAATATTTTTCCAAGAATCATCTCTGATGCAAAGTCTGAATTGGAATATTTAGCTGCTTTTTCAAAAATAAATCTGATATCGTAACATAAAAATATGCCAAATACAGCCCACTTAAGGATTTGGCATATTATATAAAGCATTTTCTTTTGTTTTTCTGTTAAGTTCATCTTGTTCCTACTGTATTTAATCTAGTCTATTTTATGAATTCAAATTATGATAAGCCTGCTTAACTTTGTACATAGCCTTATCGGCTCTGGCATAGGCCTGATCAAAGGTTTCATTAGGCTCCCATCTGATATGTCCTGCAGAGAATGTGTACTTTGACCTGCTCATATTTTCATCAAGTCTTGCCATGAAATCCTGGATAACATCCTCTTCCATTCCCTTACATATAACCATAAATTCATCTCCACCTAATCGGTAGATTTGATACATACCATTATATTTACGGAAGGTTAGCTTTACTGTATTAACAATAGACTTGATGGCTTCATCTCCTGTAAGATGGCCAAATGTATCATTAATCTTCTTAAGGTCATTAAGGTCGATAGAGATAAGGTCCACACCATCTTTCTGATTAAGGTGACGAACTGCCGCAAAGAAAGACTTTCGATTCATAGCCCCAGTCATCTCATCTACCTTATAATGCTCGATATGAATATATAAGTAATAGAAGCTGATATTCATAGAGATAACACCAATAAGGATACCTCTAAGCTGGTTCATGGCCTCAACAAATACACCCAGAAGTGTAAGGCTGACTGTCATAAATATTATGATTGCTTCACTGTTTCGACCATTCTTAGTTATATATACTGCGTATCCGAAAAGGAAGATACAATATAATATACATGTGATATGTGGAGTATACGCCAGTGGTCCTCTTATGATCTCACCGCTTTCTCCATATGAGAACACTAGGTCTGTAAAGAGAGCAAGAATAGTAATAAAAAAGTTTATTATAGCTGGAATAATAAGCAGATGCTTCTTAGGATTCTTGATATTTCTTAAAGCAATATAGATAAGAGAAAGCATAATAACGATACGACAGTTATAACCAAGTATGGCTATAAGTCTGTGAAGTATGCCTCTATCCGTTATATTAAAGAAATAATAATCAATATTATCAATGATAACAAGAAGAGTTGTTCCTACCAGAGGTGGAATGAAATATAAAGTGAGCCAATGCTCGTAGCTGTCATTAATTACTAAAAAAACAATCAGAAATAAAATAAGGCTGATTGGAATAAAGTTAAGCTGTATTAACTGTTGTAAAGCTTCGTCGTACATATTATCTCCTAGACCCCCTGTTAGCAGATAATCTTCAAGCATTATATATTAGGGTTATTTTTCCAGTAATTCGAGAATATCTTTATAATCACTTTGCTGAGCATGGGCATTGGTAGAAACAGCCTTATGTTTAGCAACTGATGCTGCAGATTTGGCAATAGGCTGGATAGTTCCGGCACCGGCTACGCAGCCTCCAGGACAGGCCATACCTTCAAGAAGATAACCATCATACTTACCTGCCTTAGCCATAGCAAGAAGCTTTCTGCATTCTGCAAGTCCTTCTGCCTTCTCAACCTTAATCTCTTTATCAGGATATACTTCCTTGATACAGTTAACCACTGCACTTGCAACACCACCGGAAACAGCAAATCCTCTACCATCTCCAGAAGCACCGTGCATAGTATCATCATTAGGAAGCTCCTTAAAGTTAACGTCTTTAGCCTGGAACATTCCCATTACTTCTTCAAATGTCAGTACAAAATCAATATCTGTACGTATAGATGTACGCATTGCCTCCAGCTTCTTAGCTGCGCAAGGACCTATAAATGCAACCTTACAACCAGGATGCATCTTCTTCATCAAACGACCTGTAAGTACCATAGGTGTAAGAGCCATGGAAATACAGTTCGATATAGTTGGATATAACTTCTTAGCCATCATAGACCAGGCCGGGCAACAAGAAGTAGCCATAAATGGAAGCTTTTCCGGAACATTTTCAACAAAGTCCTTGGCTTCCTCTAAGGTACAGAGGTCTGCACCGATAGCAACCTCAACAACATCCTCAAATCCCAGTGCCTGAAATGCTGGACGCATCTTCTCTGGTGTGAAATCAGCACCAAACTGACCTGAAACAGCTGGAGCAATAGCAGCATATACTGGTACATCACTCTTGATAGCCTGAATAACCTGGAATATCTGGGCCTTGTCAGCTATAGCACCAAACGGGCAGTTAGCAAGGCACATACCACAGGATACACATTTATCATGATCTATCTCAGCTCTACCATAGTCGTCACTCTTAATAGCATTCATACCACAGGCCTTAACGCAAGGGCGCTGCATCTTCATAATTGCTGAGTAAGGACATACTGAAGAGCATTTGCCGCACTTAACACACTTATTCTGGTCAATGTGTGAGCGACCGTTCTTTATAGTAATAGCTCCTACAGGACACACTTCCTGACATGGGTGTGCAAGACAGCCCTGGCAGGCGTCTGTAACGTGCATAACGTTATCTGGACAGGCGTGACAGGCAAATTTAATAACATTGATAAGTGGTGGCTCGTAGTATGTTGCATCGATAGCGCATTTTTCTGCACCTTCGGTAACTTGAGCCTGCTGGTCAGCAGATCTGAAAGAAAGACCCATGGCAAGACGCATGCTTTCTCTTACGATAGCTCTCTCTAAAAAGACAGAATCTCTGTAGATAGAAACCTCACCAGGAATAATCTTATATGGAATAGACTCCATAGCCTGAAGGTCTTTTACGTCTTTATAGTCATAAGCCAGCTTAGCAACCTCTGCATAAACCTGCTTTCTTATGTCATTAACTGATGTGTAAATGCCACGCATACTACTCTCCCTTAATTTATCGCATCTGTCAGCGACGTTTATAAGTAATATTCTACCACATTTTTATTAATATGTTTGTATAAAAATAGCCCAGGAAGGAAAACCTTCCCGGGCATATATTGTTTTGTTATTTTGACCTGCTATTAGCGAAGTCTGCAACTTAGAGCTGTGGACCTGCTGCAACCAGGGCCTTACCAGCATCGTTAGTTGTGTACTTCTCGAAGTTCTTAATGAATCTTCCAGCAAGATCTTTAGCCTTTGTCTCCCACTCAGAAGCATCAGCGTATGTATCTCTAGGATCAAGGATCTTAGGATCAACACCTGGAAGCTCTGTAGGAACTGTGAAGTTGAACATTGGGATCTGCTTTGTTGGAGCTGTCTTGATGTCACCGTTAAGGATTGCATCGATGATACCACGTGTATCCTTAATTGTGATTCTCTTTCCTGTTCCGTTCCAACCTGTGTTAACGAGGTATGCCTTAGCACCGTTAGCGTTCATCTTCTTAACGAGCTCTTCACCGTACTTTGTAGGATGAAGCTCAAGGAATGCCTGACCGAAGCAAGCTGAGAATGTAGGTGTTGGCTCTGTGATACCTCTCTCTGTACCAGCAAGCTTAGCAGTAAATCCTGAAAGGAAGTAGTACTGTGTCTGCTCTGGTGTAAGGATAGATACTGGAGGAAGTACTCCAAATGCATCAGCTGAAAGGAAGATTACGTTTTCAGCTGCAGGACCTGCAGAAACCTTGTTAACCTCAGCAGCAATGTTGTTGATATGTGAAATTGGGTAAGATACACGAGTGTTCTCTGTAACTGACTTATCATCAAAGTCAATCTTACCATCAGCAGCAACTGTTACGTTCTCAAGAAGAGCATTTCTCTTGATTGCGTTGTAGATATCTGGCTCAGACTCTTTATCAAGACCGATAACCTTAGCATAGCAACCACCTTCGAAGTTGAATACACCGTTGTCATCCCAACCGTGCTCATCATCACCGATAAGTCTTCTCTTAGGATCTGTTGAAAGTGTTGTCTTACCTGTTCCTGAAAGACCGAAGAAGATAGCTGTATGCTTACCATCCATATCGCAGTTAGCAGAGCAGTGCATAGAAGCGATACCCTTAAGTGGTAAGTAGTAGTTCATCATAGAGAACATACCCTTCTTCATCTCTCCGCCGTACCATGTATTGATGATAACCTGTTCCTTAGATGTGATGTTGAATGCTACACATGTCTCTGAGTTAAGACCGAGCTCAGCGTAGTTGTCAACCTTAGCCTTAGAAGCGTTGTATACAACGAAGTCTGGCTTGAAGTTTGCAAGCTCTTCGTCTGTAGGTACGATGAACATGTTCTTTACAAAGTGAGCCTGCCAAGCAACCTCAACGATGAAACGAACTGCCATTCTTGTATCAGCGTTAGCACCGCAGAATGCATCAACTACGAAAAGTCTCTTGTTGCAGAGCTCTTTCTTAGCGATTTCCTTAACAGCTGCCCATGTAGACTCTGTCATTGGGTGGTTATCATTCTTGTATCCCTCTGTTGTCCACCAAACTGTGTCCTTAGAGTTCTCATCCATAACGATGTACTTATCTTTAGGTGAACGGCCTGTGAATACACCAGTCATAACGTTAACTGTGTCAAGCTCTGTGTTCTTACCTACTTCATATCCTTCGAGACCAGCCTTAGTCTCTTCCTCGAATAATAATTCGTAAGAAGGATTGTAAACGATTTCTGTTGTTCCTGTGATGCCATACTGTGTTAAATCAATGTTTGCCATCTTGAAATGTACCTCTTTTCTTAATATTTTTTATCTCGTAAAAACTGAATCACTATTGTTCAGTTTCATTACACTCGCTAATAATTTTACCATTTACACGTTCATTGTCAACAAAAATCAAGGCATAAAAAAGAGGAGTTAGCTTATGTTAACTCCTCATATACTGTACATTCTAAAGCATTTTTACATATGTTGTGTTTGATGCCTTACCTGCACACTAGTTATAGGTAAATTAGTCTTCTTTTCCTGATTCAAAATATTTATGAACAAGTGCTGCAATAACTGCACCTACGAATGGTCCTACAAAGAATACCCAAAGTTCTGTAAGGGCTGAACCGCTTCCTATTATAATAGTAGAAACAAGGGCTGGTCCGAAGCTTCTTGCTGGGTTAACTGATGTTCCTGTAAGGCCGATGCTTGCAATGTGGATAAGTACTAAAGTAAGACCAATAACCAAACCTGCAAATGAACCATGATTAGCCTTCTTAGATGTTACACCAAGAATTACAAGAATAAAGATAAACGTAAAGATTGCTTCAACTACAAGACCTGCAACTACGCTACCGCTAACACCTGCAAGACCATTAGTTGCATACCCACCTGTCATGTCCAAAAGGTTTCCCTCATGGAAGATAAGTGCTAAAACCCCTGAACCGGCAAATGCACCCATAAGCTGTGCTATAAAGTAGACTACAAACTCTCCTATGGTCATACCGTTGTTAATAAATACTGCAAGTGATACAGCAGGATTAATGTGGCAGCCCGATACATTGCCGATTGAGTAAGCCATAGCAACAATTGTAAGGCCAAATGCTAATGCTGTAAGAAGATATCCGCAGCCAAATGTGTAATCACAGCCAACTAACATAGCTGTTCCGCAGCCTGCGAATACAAGAGTAAATGTTCCGATAAATTCTGCAATGAATTTTTTCATAATAATTCCCTTACCTTTCGTTGAATATTCAAGTAATAAGTATTTGCTTCATGGATATTATACACCATATTAAAGGATATGATTAAATTAAAAAGCAACCTTATCTTATATTGTAGGTTGCTTTTGATGGATAAATTCTTTTCAATTATTAGTTGCTATCTGAAGCTGAATTACTTGATACGGTTTGACTACTTTCGTCTTCTTCTGATTTTTCCGTATCGGTATCATTGCTGTTATTGTCAGCGTCGTTATCCTTGGAATCCTGATTTGAAGCCTTGTTGTCTGATACGCTATCAGGATTTGGTTCTACGATATCAGGATTTTCTACTACAGGTTCTTCAGTAAGAGACTCTTCTGTGATTGATTCTTCTGTGAGGGATTCTTCTGTAACCGGCTCGGTAATATCTTCGGCATCTGATAATACTGGTTCAACGTTCCAGGTTACTGATATATAAGGACTGCAGCTTAGCTTTGACCAGTCCCCATCTTTGTTACAGGCACCCTTTAATCCAAATGAATATGAATCATATATAGCTCCACTCTCACTATCTTTTAACTGGTCCAATCTTACAGTTATTGATACTTCTCCATTTTCAGATAATGGCTGTTCATTTCCTTCATCGTCCACTAGGGCAAGATAAAGGTCGCAAGCATCACTCTCTCCAAAGTCACTTGTTTGCATCATATTAATAGAGTCAAGATTATCTATCTTTGCAATCAAAGTAACATCAACTGGGACAGTGCTCTGATTAGTTATAGTAAGCATATCACTTCTACTTGAAAGAGCAAATTTATCAGACTGACGATTTATAAAGAGAAGATTGGTTCCCTCCTCAACTGTAACTTCGTCAGAATCTTCGAATGAATTATATAGAATATTCAGTGGATCAATGAAAAAACTGAATGGGTCACTATCCTCAACAACTGGCAGGACCACAGAAACAATCTCTTCGCTCTCATTTACTGGCTCAGTTTCTACCAGTTCTGTCTCTACCTCAGGATCTTCCTCAGCAAAAACAATCATGGAAGACAACATGGACACCATGAGTAAAAGAACCAAAGATTTTGTTTTTAGAAGTCTTTTGAAAAACATACGGATATCAGCTCCTTTTCGCTGCGAATCATCCTCTAGTTTTATACTTTAAATTATATTATTTTACTGGGTTAATGTAAATGAAATACTATCTTGTTTTCAGCATTTGAACATGCTATGCTTTGACTAAGCAGTAGATTTATTATATTAACTTTTTCATTGGTAAAAGTTAATATATTAGAAGTAGTCAAAGGGGCAATCGCCCAAAAAACAGATTTTATCTGTTGATTTTCCAAATAGTTATTTAAATTAGTTAAGTCGAGTAAGTACACGTTTTTAATTGACAATATGTGATAAAACACATATTATTAAAGAAAGGATATTACGTTGAGCTACAAAACAATATTCTATGAAAAGGATAAGATAATCGTACTAACAAACGGATTCATAAAGAAATCGCAAAAAACACCTAAACAAGAAATAGAATTAGCAAAAATCTATAAGTCTGATTATTTTGCTAGAAAGGAGCAGGTATGACAACTTTAGATGAATTATTAGAAGAACAACTTAAAGATCCAATTTTTAAGGAGAAATACGATGCTCTGGAACCAGAATTTATGGTTATGCAAGCAATGATAGATGCTAGAAGAGAAAAGGGAATAACACAAAAGGATTTATCAAAGGCTACAGGTATATCTCAAGCAGATATTAGTCGACTTGAGCATGGAACTGGAAATCCCTCTATCAGAACTTTAAAAAGAGTGGCAAATGCCTTACATATGTCGCTTAAGATTGAATTTGTTCCGATGAATTAAAGACAACTTATTAAAATTAAACAAGAACGATACTGTATAATCAGTATTATTCTACTAGCTTCGTTTTTTTGATATAATTTATAAAAGATTATAATAAAAAGCTAAGGAAAAAATATGGTCGGATCTTTTCATTTAACGGTAAGTAATTCTACCGTTAAATATGATTTTACAATAAAAAGAAATATTACAATTATCAAAGGTGATAGTGCAACTGGAAAGACTGTCTTAATCGATATGATTCATGATTATGTCACAAATGGTCCTGACAGCGGTGTTACACTTAGCTGCGATATTCCATGTCGTGTCATTGAAGGAAATACATGGGAAGAGCAATTGAAACCCATAACTAATAGTCTTGTGTTTATAGACGAAGGAAATGCATTTGTATCTTCATCTGATTTTGCCGAATATGTGAAAGAGGGCAAAAACTATTACATCATCGTCACAAGAGAAAAACTTGATAACCTTCCTTACAGCGTATCAGAAATATATGGTATAAAAAGTTCGGGAAAATACGGAAACCTTGAACCTGTTTTTCATGAGACCTATCAGATATATGAAGAATATACTCATAATCTTCCTGCAGGTGAGGTAGTAACCCCTGATATTCTTATTACAGAAGATACCAATTCAGGTCACGAATTCTTCTCCCTTTCATATTGCATTGAAAAATGCATATCCGCTGGTGGCAAATCAAAAGTTTTTAATACAATAATTGAAACAGAGTCTAAATCAATTCTTGTCATTGCAGATGGTGCAGCCTTCGGTGCAGAGATGGAACGAATCTGCGAACTAAAAAAAAGCAATCCAAATATCCACTTATATCTTCCGGAATCATTTGAATGGATTATATTAAATTCCGGCATAATTAAGGATATTCCTCGTGATGAAATCGAACATGCAGAGAACTATGCTGACAGCAGTCTATTCTTTAGCTGGGAAAGGTATTATACCAATCTTATTATTCAATCTACTAAAAATACACATATGGCATATAGCAAGTCAAATCTTAGCAGTTATTATAAAGAGCCTACAATTGTTAATCAAATTCAAAAATCAATCAAGGGCATAAATTTTGGAAAGGTGGGTGAACAATAATGTTGTCAATTTTCTACGGAGATATGAAAGAGGCAATATATAACACCTCTGTATATTTCAAAAATACCTTCCGAAATGAATGGTTAGAGGATCCTTTTGTTGTCGATATGATAAAAGATATAGATAGTTCTGATGTTCTAGGAAACGGTGCCATAAAAAGCCCCGTTCTTGGAGTAATTGCTCCATATACACTCTCAGGTGGCGTAAAGACACTTATTCTGATTTATAAACAGCCTGATAAGATATTCAATGCTTCCAATTGCGGAGACAACTGCGCCAAATGGCTTTTAAAAATAGGTGAAAAAAATAATATAACCATCAACCTCCGCCACCTTATGGATTTTGGAGATGATGGCTTTCAAATCAAAGTTTTAAATGACGATATTATCGCTACTAACCGAAAAGAGCTAGTTTTATCAGCCGGGAAATATGTGTGATTTAAATCCTATCAAAAATTGTATATTTTAAAAATATCTATTTCAAGTGTCTTTCAAACAATGAAAATGGAATATAATAGTGCTAATATGAACATATAGAAAAGGTGCTATCGATAGACGGTTAGCCCAAATAACATTTAAGTCATTTTTATTCCTAAACTAGTTCAGAAAATTCTTATCCGCATACACTACCCTATACTTATCCCTCCTACTTTCAAAGAAGTAAGTAATAAGCCGCTCTGAAATAAAACCTGGATATCGATTTTGGTATGCATCCTCTCTGCTTCCTGCGTGGTCTGCAAGAGCGAAAATAATAGGAAACATCCAGCTACAAAGTTCATCTAAGACATGACGTCTAGCTATAAACATATTGCATGGGCTGTAGAATCCACCTTGGAAAAATGCCGCTGCTTTATCGTTATCTTCCGGATACCTTTCCTTGAGATATCCCATCACATAATCCCAATCAGACGGCGTATGTCGCTCCTTATAATTAACCTCTACGTTTGGAGCAACGTATAAAGGCACAGGAAGAATAACATCCACCTTATTCTCTTCAAATATCTCAACCCAATTATCAGGAAACAGAAAATGCCTGCGGTAATGCACCAAGCCCACTAGGTCCTCCTTGGCATGCTTCCAGATCCAGTATAGTCCCGTAAGCTCACAGAACTGACGATTCCTCTCAGAAATATTATCCCCTGAATTATCAGTAATAACTCCATCCGCGATACGCTTGTCAGTAAGGGCTGCCCCCACCTGAAGAAGCATTTCCTCTTTCAAAGGGGTATAGCTGTCTGTTAATTTGCTGTCAAATGCCGAGCTGGCCTGATATATACAGGCATTTACTTCTTTTTTTGATAAATGCTGGCAGCTAAGACTATTAAATTTAGTAAAATCCTTACCGAGAAGTTGGTATCTCTTTGTCACGTAGTCATTTCTTAGCATTGTATCTAGGTCAACAGACACGGGGATAATTTTATCTTTATGAAATCCTGCTGCCATAAGTTCAGAGGTTAACTTATGATGATTAACACCTCTGGTCCCAAGATAAACCTTACACTGAGTGTCTAAACCATTTCCAATAGCAAGCACTGATATCCCATCCTGCACCGTAGGATTATCATCCATCTCAGGAGACACCAGATACGCCTGCACCTTTGTGTCAGGATATAAGAATTCAAGATATGCTTTTGTAGTACGCGCCCTTGATGAGGCACCAGCGATATAGATATTATTCAAAAGTTACAACTCCTATTCCCATCCATTTCCTGTCACATTCCGAAAACTCTTTTATTTGAGACTCCTTATAATGTGACTTTACCTCATTCCACATCCTTACTGTACCGCCATTTTCATGATCATATTCGTGAGCAAAGACATCATGAAATGCAAGAATCTTTCCTGCGTATTTTCCAACTTTTTCATAGTCATTAATTGAACCATCGTATGAATGATCAGCGTCAATAAAAACAAAATCAAATGACTGGCCTTCAAAATCATTAGAAGAAGAAGGAATATCAATAATAAGCTGTGGAAGAATCTGATGAAATGCCTCAAATTCATCGAGCATATTAGCTATATCAACCATGTGATATTTTAAGTTTGGATTCTTTCTAGAAAGAACTGCGCACATAAAGTAAGAACTTCGTCCTCTATATACCCCTATTTCCATAGCAGTATTTATCTCTGCCTTGGCTAGTAGGGTACATAAACGAGCAAATTCCATAGGAATCTGCTGTAGCCCGCAGTACTGATAGATTTCATCTTCACCGCCAGAAGAAAATGGATATATTCCAAATTCCTTTATTCTCTGACACATCCAGTTTACATCGCTTATTTCTTCGTCAGACGAATCAAGAATAGTCTGAATAACTGATAATTGTTTATCGATTTGATTTTTGTTAAGTTCCCTGAATTTCGACTTTGTTAACTGATAGTCATCTAAACATTCAGTCTTAATATGGATACCATTATTATAAAGGTCTTCTTGTATAGATTTTGCAGCTAATCCAGTTGCACAGATAAATATACTATCTATCTCATCCTGTTTGGAGACAATCTCTTCAATACTATAAATTTTATGGCCCTGGTACTCGTCCTTGCCTGAAAGAATTTTGTCTGCTATTCCAACTATATCTATAATGCCCTCTTGATTCAGGACATTTAACGTATTTCTGTATACTTTATAACAGCTGCCTATTCCATATAATAAAACTTTCAATGCTAATCCCCCTATGAATACTAATCAGATATTCAACAGTTCTTCTTCCATTTCATCTGATAAGTAAAACAGCTTTATATTGTCACTACTTACCCCTTTATTTACCAAATCCCGGCAAATGCTCTCGGCAACTCTTTTCACAAAAACAGCTACTATTACTATGTCATCTGCATCAATATTCGCTTCATCAAGCTTAATTACTGGATATCCTGTTTGCTTTAAGAATTCTGCATTGGCATCAATCCAATACTTAATCTCAAATCTTTTAGAAGCATACTCATATATTGCTGTTCCAAGTGCACCTGCTCCATATATTATTATCGGCTTTTCTACACTGTTTAAATACGGGAAAATGCCCTGATTTTCCATTTTCCTATTTACCAATTCATAAGAACGGGTAAATAACATATGTATATATAATCTTTTCAATGAATCTTTGTAGATATCCAAACATCCAACATCAGAAAGATATTTATGCAGATAATTGTATAAAAGATTAGAATTAGCAAATTCTTTTTCTTGGTTCTTTTCAGCCTTAAGCATAGAAGCGTTGTTTTGTCTGTAATAATAGAAAGCCTTGTCTGTAACAACCATACATGTGGCATTTAATATCGCAGGAAAGCCTATAGCTACATCCTCGCCTACCCTGATTCTCTCATCGGCATAAAGAAGACTTTCTTCAAGCAATTCTTTTTTCCAGAGCTTATTCCATAGGTATGGTAGCACTCCAAGTGAAAAATAGTCTTCTTTGCAGAAAATTTTATCCTTAATTTCCTGCAGAGAATCTCCTCTGTATACGCCCTCGGCAACACCATTACGTCTAAAGCTTATTCCTGCTGGAGTGGCGTCATTAACTCCGCTTATCACTACGTCAGCATCATTTTCCATAGCAAGAGAGAATAAAGATTCAATCGTCTCTGCTTCAATCCAGTCGTCACTGTCTACAAAAGCAAGATATTTCCCATGAGCTAATCTAAAACCATCTTTCCTAGCATTAATCAACCCTTGATTTTGCTTATGTAACACAACAATTCTATTATCAGAAGCTTTATATTCATCACAAATAGATGGGCTACTATCAGAAGACCCATCATCAATAAGAATAATCTCTATGTTTTTATAAGTTTGCGCCAATATACTATCCAGGCACTTTTTTAGGTACTTTTCTGTGTTGTATATTGGAACAATTATGCTTACTAAATCCATACCTGTATTATAGTATATTTTACACTTTCATGATATCTTACACTTTTATGTTTATGAGCCAAAGCTATAAGATTACTAAACAAATTATTCTTGTTTTCAATATTTGAACATGCTATGCTAAACCTAAGCAGAAAGTTCTATATATCAAATCTTTATATTAATTTAATCTTTAATCAATTCAGAAATTCCTGCTTATTTTCCAATTTATATAAAGCAGGAGTTTTTTAATAGGCAAAGGCTCCTGTAGCACAAAGGAGGTAAATGCCTATGAAGAAAATTGAAGATAGGAAACAGTGGCATATGGGATTTTATGGTGCTGTAGAATTGGAATTTAGAAAAGACAAAATATTTCTAGAATTCCAACAGGAGTACCAGCTTAGTAAGAAGCCCCTAGAAATAGATATGCTGATTGTACGAAAAAAAGAAGATGTAGAGCTATCAAATGAAATAGGAAAGCTATTTCGAAAACACAACTTAATTGAATATAAGAGTCCTAGAGATTCCCTAGGTGTAGATCAGTTCTATAAAGGTTTAGCATATGCCTGTTTATATAAAAGCCAAGGCAAAAATGCTGACGAAATAAAGGCTGATGAGATTACATTAACTTTTGTAAGAGAATTAAAACCTAGAAAGTTAATACTGTGGCTTAAAGAAAATGAATTTACTATAAAAATAGCATATCCGGGTATATATTACATAACTGGTCCCACTCCATTTCTTATACAGCTTATAGTTTCTAATGAACTTGAGATGGATGCTCATCGTAGTCTTAGAGTCTTATCAGAAGAACTGGATGTTGAATGTGCTAAAGCATTTATAAAAGAAGCTTCTACTTTTCAAAATCAAGGAGACCGAGACAACGTAGATGCTGTATTACAGATAAGTGTAAAAGCCAATATGAATATATATGATGAATTAAAGGAGGAAGCTAATATGTGTGAAGCGCTTCGTG
>JAEEGJ010004500.1_pt1 | contig 46935 bp, 46 predicted proteins | sample 8958761 | NCBI WGS metagenome assembly JAEEGJ01 (sample SAMN16246546, study PRJNA631951) | gut metagenome | biome: gut microbiome; feature: rumen; material: RS-attached | host: Bos | place: Iran: Karaj | collected 2018-10
ACCGGTAACATCGGCCTCGTGAAGATTGTTTCTGAATCCAGCGTGTCCGCTGGCGTGCGCCGTATCGAAGCGGTCTCTGGCCGTGGCGCCTTGAGCCTCCTCCGCGCCGGTACGCAGATTCTCACGGCTCTCCGCGAACAGCTCCGCTGCAAGGACGCCGAAGTTCTCGACCGCATCCAGCAGACCTTCTCCAAGACGCAGAACCTCGAAAAGAGCCTGCAGTCCGTGAAACTGGAACTTGCGACCCTCGCCGCTGCCGAACTCCTGAACGGCGGCATCAACGTGATGGGCGTGAACCTGTTTGTGCGCGAACTTTCTATCCCCGATGAAAAATACAAGAACTTGCTGGACGGCGTACAGAACAAACTCGACACCGATAGCGTCGCCGTGATTGCGAACAAGGGCGAAGGCAACGGAAGCATCGCCGTGTTGGTGGGCAAGAACGTTCAGGCCAAGGGCATCAAGGCCGGTGACCTCGTCAAGGACCTCGCCGCTGCTTGCGGTGGCCGCGGCGGTGGACGTCCGGACCGCGCTCAGGCCGGCACCAAGGAAGTCGACAAGATTGCCGGTGCCATCGCCAACGCCAACAACTGGATTAGAGCGAAGCTCGGCTAATAATTCCTTCTGTCACCCTCGCGACTCTTCTCGTCATCCCCGCTATACGATACTTGGCAACTTGTTGCCATAGTAGAGTTATCCTCTTTGGGGAGAAGGCGGGGATCTTTGTAGCCCTTTCTCGTCACCCTCGCGCAGGCGAGGGTCTTTTTTATGTAAAGAAAAATTTTTAGCCCCTTTTGGCTCATTTTCGCCGCGAAACCGTTTTATAGTATAGATAGGGGAGTCTCTATCCGCCATCGCGGGGGCGTTCCCGCTATAAAACGGAATAAAATGACAAGAGAGGAATTCGCAATCTTTCTCAAGAAACTCAAGACCGCAAACGACAACGGTCAGGACATCGGTGCAATCGTCAAGGAACATGAGCACCGGAACGTCTATTTCTACAACGACGGGAGCATTAAGAAGATTCTCGCCAGCGAGAAGAACCTGATGCTCACGACCGACCTCATCAACGCGGCGCTGAATCTCGTGGGTTCGGACCGCATCGAAAATCCGCAGTTGGTGAACCCGTACGTCCCCGGCGAGCTGGGATACCGCAGCGTCGAGCCCGACCTGCTCCTGATCAACGACCGCGGCAACGGCGTGCCCCGCGACCGCATCTCCATCGACGTCCAGCACGAGAACAACGACTCGCTGTACAGCGATCGCCTGGTCCTCTACGTGGCGCGCCTTACGGGCAGCATGGAAAAGCCGGGCGACTTCACCCCGCTCGAAAACCTGCACGTGGTGAGCTTCCAGTTCTTTGACGCCTTCAAGGGCTCGCCGAACTACCTCCACACGGTGCAGTTGCGCAATCAGGAACAGCGCGTTTATTTCGAACGGCAGACCGTGACACTCGTCGAGGTGAACAAGTTCCTGAAGCACACAGAACAGTTCGCTGGCGACCGCAGCCGCATCGCCCAGTGGCTCCGTGCCATCGATACGCTCAATCGCGAGGCTGATTTCAGCGAATTCGCTGGTGACCCCGTGTTCAGGGTATTGCAAAACGAGGTGAAATTGTGTAATTTTAGTGCAAGGTATATGCTCAGCAACATCATGAAAGACATCGACAAGTCGTACTGGGAGTACGGCGCAGCCCGGAAAAAGGCGAAGGAAATTGCGAGGAAAATGCTTGCGATGAATAAGCCTATTGAAGAAATCGCTGATCTTACGGGGCTCCCCCAGTCAACCGTCCTTGAACTCAAGAAAGAAATCGATTCGCCGGATACATGAGCCGCGCAACAAAACACTTTAAGCCCGTTCATTGAACGGGCTTTTTCGCCCGGTGGAAGTCAAGGCAGAAACGAACGTTCGCTCGCAAAGCCTCAAGGCGTTCTATGACAAGTTCCATCCAGAAAAGTCGATTCGCTTTTCGCTGCTCCCCTACAAGGACCAGGAATGGATGGTAAATATACCTCTTTATTCGGTTTGTAATCTGTAGGCTCTCGCCCTCCAAATGACAAAACGAACCGTCTCGTCCTTATTTGTGTAAACAAAATTTTCACGCCCTGTTTGGCTTATTTTCGCTGCGAAACCGTTTTATATAGTAGATAGGGGAGTCTCTATCCGCCTTTGCGGGGGCGTTCCCGCCATAAAATGGAAAAATGGAAAATAAACGCATACCCTTTGAGCAACTCCCCATAACGGACCGGCGAATCGGTGTGGAATGTGAGGTGTGAAATGTGTGATGGTAATAAGATACATGGAGTGAAAGGAATTACTGCAAAACAGAATGATGTGCTCTTGTTAAGTAAAACGTTCGCCTTGCGGGTTGTACGGTTGCATCAATATTTGGTGTCAAGTAAAAGAGAATTTGTTCTTAGCAAGCAATTGCTTCGTAGCGGCACAAGTATCGGCGCTAATATAAAAGAGGCGCAGTTTGCTCAAAGTAAGGCCGATTTTATTGCAAAAATGTATATTGCTTTGAAGGAATCGGGTGAAACAGAGTATTGGCTAGAATTATTGCATGAAGCTCAGTATTTAGAGGCAAAGGAATTTGAAGATATTGTTTCGCCTTGCCGAGCGATTATTCGAATACTTAACGCTATAACTAAAACAGCTTGTAATAATAAATCTCACACCACACATTCCACATTTCACATTTGATGTATGTTAAGTGCTTTTCTATATTTGGTGGTACCAGACGGACAACGAAACGAGGAAACGCTATATGACTTGGCAGCAGGAAATCGACATCGCCGTAGACCAGGAACGCCAGCGTGCAAATGATGCAGAGAAGCGCTTTTTCGAGGCAAGGGATCGTGCAAATGATGCTGAAAGGCGTTATTTCGAGGCGAAGGATCGTGCAAATGATGCCGAGAGGCGTCTTTTCGAGGCAAAGGATCTCGCCGACGCAGAAAAGGTCCGCGCTGACGAAGCAGAACGCTTGGCTAGCGAAGAAAGGGCTCGTGCCGACAAGTACGAAAAGATGCTCCGCGACCTCGGTAAACTGTAGGTATTCATATAAAGAAACAGTTGGTGGCGGCCGCTGAGCGGTCGCCGCATTTCTTTTGCCTTGCTCAAATGACAAAACCGTGACAAAAGGGGTGTGATTTATTCCACATTGGAATAAAAAAATTCGGCGGAAGTCCCCTTTTTTGCGAAAAAAATCTATAATTGTAAGCATCCGAAATACCCCTAAAACGGCGATTTTGGTCGAAAAAAGCAATTTTTGAGTCGGCTCCGCGTTGTTATGACACAAAAATGACAAAAGTTTGACAAAACTATTGCTTTTCCGAAAAGAATTGTGTATATTAGGGAATGTAAACGAGTCGGACGCTCAATTCCGGGCCAGGACTCAAACAAGTGTGTCACAAACAACAAGGAGTACACTATGAAGAAACAAGGTTTTACCCTCATTGAATTGATGGTCGTGATCGTGATCATGGGCATCCTCGCCGCCGTCGCAGTTCCCAAGCTGTTCGGCATGATCGCCAAGTCCAAGGCCTCTGAAGTTCCGACCGCCGCAGGAACCTGGATCAATCTCCAGGAAGCCTATGTGTCGGAAAATGCCAAGCTTGGTTCCTGGGAGAGTGTCGGCTACGAAGCTCCGGGTACAAAGAGCAACTCCAATTCTTATGCGACCGGCATCTTCAGTTACACGGGTTCTATCACCTCTGACAACGACGGCACTAGCGCTGTAACCGGCGCTTGGAAGGCAGTTGCTTTGCAGGGACTGAATGATTGCAAAACTAATGACGAATGGTCTCTTAAGCCGAGCATCACTTCCAAGGGCGCATTGAAGGTTGAGGATGATGCGACCGATACGGCATGTAAGGCTCTCACTGCATCTTGGGCTAGCTTGATGCGGAACTAAGAGGTTTCTAAAGAGTAAAAGGACGAGCTTAACTGCTCGCCCTTTTTTCGTTTTATTCCAATTTTTTAAACTTTTTCATCTCCTTATCAAGAAATGTATCGACAAACTTTGCGTAAATGAGAGTCGTTTCTAATTTGCGATGTCCTAACAATTTACTTGTCACGGGTAATGGTATTCCCAACGTTATACAGGTTGTAGCAAAGGTGTGTCGAGCTAGATGACAATGAATGTGTTTGTAGTAACCGAGTTTCTTTGCTGCGGTGCGGAGTGTACGGTTGAAATGAGAATTCTCAACTACGCGAAAAACGGGTCCCGACTGTATCTTTTCAGGTAATAAAAGCCTTGCCTGGAGAGGGATGGGTACATACACAGGGTCGCCCGTCTTGTGCATCTGCTTTCGAATTTTGTAGTCGAAAATTTCAGAAGCGTCCAGCGAGAGTAAATCGCTGTAGCGCAACCCCGTAAAACAACTGAAAAGGAATGCTCGCATAACATCCTGTTCTGTTTCAGTCAAGAATCTTCGTTGGTCTTGAAAGTTTAGATAAAGTTTCTTCAACTCACTTGTGGTTAGATACCCTCGCCGCGTGTAGACCTGTCCAATTCGCACCTTGTTGAACGGATTTTCACCAATCAAGCCATCGGCAAGCATCCGCCGCGAAAAGCTTCGTAACACAGAAAGAGCCTTGATTACGGTGTTGGGTTTGTTTCCTTTTCGCTGAAGATAATGCCTAAAATCGCGAACCATCTGCTCGTTTATGTCAGTACAATCTAGGTCAGGGCGGAAATATTGAATTTTTTTAAGATTCCAGTAATACGTACGTACTGTAAGTGGTGCTAAGTTTTCTTTATCTTGTTCCAAGTAGTTTAACGCAACATCATGAAAAAGCATCTTGTCTCCTTATAAAAAGCGAAAACCTCTGGAACATCTAGAGGCCGCACAAATTTAATATAGAAACTGTAATTTTAGATAAAATAAAAAAGACGAGCGGTTAAGCTCGTCCTTTTGTCATAAACCTCTTTGCGGAGATTAGTTGGAAGCCCTGTAGAGGCCTGTCCATGCCGGAGTCAGGTTCTTGCATTCGCCATCGGACTGACTATCCGCATAAAAAACGCTAGTTCCGTTGATGGTCGCTTGCATTTTCCACTTCTTACCCGAGGTACAATCGTTAAGGTTGACCTTGGCAACGGCTTCCCAACTCTTATCAGCGCCATTATAGGTAATCACATTAGATGCGTAGCTGTTGGATGCACCAACACCCGGAGCGGAATAGCCGATGGTCGGCCAGTCTGCGGTGTTTGTGGTAGGATTAGCATCTTCCATTGCCCAAGCATCCAAGAGATTGATCCAGGTTCCTGCGGCAGTCTTTTTTTACGAGCGATGGTACGCTTTCGTCTTTTGTAGACTATATTTATCGTATGAAGTTGAAGGCTTTGCTTGAAAAGGACTTGCTCATTGCTACGGTGTTGAATCTGGTCGTTGTGCTGTTGAGCGTTTTTGTGTGTGGAGTGCAATACAGCTCGTTGGACGATTACTTTATGCATTCGGTGCTGATTGGGGCATATGGTTCGGAATACGATGTCCATATGTATTTTGTAAACGCCATGTACGGCTACCTGCTCAAGCCGTTCTACATACTTTTCCCAACAGTGGGCTGGTATTCGTTCTTCGAAACGATGGCGGTATTCGTTTCATTTACGGCGATATGCTATGTGTTGTTGAGGCGGTGCGGACGAAAGCTTGGCCTTGCGCTTTCTGTTCTTATGCTGGTCTGTGTATCCCCGGACTTCTACTTTCAAGTGGCATTTACGCAATGTGCGGCTGTGATGACTGCTGCAGGAATTTTTCTTTTTGCTATCGGCAGCGAGGAGCGACGAATTCGATGTTTGACACTCGCATGCCTGTTCCTTGCGGGGGGAGTAATCTTTCGCGATTCGATGTTCCTGTTGGGCATGCCTACACTTGCTGTGCTCTTTTTTTTCTGCTTTTTGCGGAAAAGGCGCATTTGGAAAGGTGCGCTCATCGCGTTGCTGGCTGTATTTTGTACTTATGAAGGTTTGGTAAAATTTAATGCGGCTCATTTTAAGAGCGATGGTTACGATTACTATGCCTCCTATCAGGGGGTGCGCTCTTATTTTGGCGATGGCGCTTTTTACGATGACGGTGCGTTCTCTGCGGAACTGGACGAACGTGGAATCGGTAGCCGCAATTTCAGGTATCTGCGGGCGTGGTACTTTTACGACAACAACGTGTTCCACCTAGATAGCATGCGTAACCTCATCAAAATCGCGGAACGCTATCATTACGAACCGAATTACATAAAAATGCCCTTTGCTGTATTGCGGGCTATTTCGGATTCGCTATTGCACGGGAGTGTATGGTGCTGGGCACTTATTTGCTTTGCATTAATTTTCTTTTCTAATAGAAAAAATTGGTATATTCCGTGGTCTTCGTTCGTGTTAATCTGCATTCCGTACACGTACCTTTTGCTGGTAAACCGCGTTGTTGGACATGTGGAATCGGGAATTTGGATTTTTGTGATAGTGTTTACTTTGTTCTTTGTCAATAAAGAAGATATTCTAGAAAAGAAACAGACGAAGAGCTTTATGCAAATTATTTATCTGGTTTGCTTGGCGTGTGCTGTCATAAGCGCATCCAATGTTATTTTTGATAAGGTCGCAAAATCGGCTCCTATGCCTTTGGATAAACAGGCCGATTGGCCGAGATTCTTGCAGTATGCGGGGGAGCATCCCGATGATGTTTTCTTGTTGCCGTTTGCGCGCTATAAGGAGATGGCGACTTGCATTGGGAATACGCATAAAGCGATTGTTCCTGGAAGCTTGGACAACATTCATTCGACAGGCTACTGGAATATGCATTTGCCGGCGATTGAAAAGGAACTAAATAAACGTGGGGTCACAAATTTGTTCCATGACTTGAAGAACGATAATGTTTATGTGATTGGAGATGGTCTGGCTGTATCGTTTGTGCCGTTCTATAGTGACCACTATCATGAGAGGCTCGCTATTGATACGCTTCGCTATTTTGGAGATATGCCGTTGCTCAAGTATCACCTGGAGGAACAGTAATGAGAGCCCGAAATTTCAATCTTGTATTGTTTGCTGTTTTGCTGGCTTTCTTGATTGCACTCCCATGTGTCTGCGGAAATATGTTCTTGTCGCATCAGGATGCCCCTTGGCAACTGCTCCCTTTCAACAGTGGCGATTCGTTGTCGATGGTATATAAAGAGCGCTACCGCGTATTTGATGCTCCTGCGCTGATTCGCCAAATCGAAGATTCCTCGCGAACAACTGTCTCCATAATGGTTGATGGATGGGGAGTCCCGTACGACGAGAATATGCTTGCCGATGACTTTGGTATCTTTGAAGCAAAGACTGCACAATTCGCTCTACACAAGAGATTGCTTGGGCATACGGCCCATGCCGAAGCTGTAGAAACGCGAGTTGGTTTTGAAAATGGTTTACTTATTGGGAGAGGCGATTCCTCTGAATGCGCTCGCCAAGAGGCGTTTCCACGGTTTGGAGCGAAACAGTCCTTCTGCTGTTTAAATTGTACAGACAAGGCTGTTGCCGGTTCGCTTGACTCTATACTTACAGATACGACCTGGAAAAGGATAGAGTGGACTGCTCGTGGGACGAATCTGGGTGATCGCGATAAATTGCATGATTTGCTCCGTCAACTTGCCGAAATAGCTGCCCAGCACCCTGATGTACAGTTCATAATCCAGGGAACGCATAGGCCAATCCTCGGAGCGCCGGAAGTTCGGCGCAAATATAATGCTCGTTGGGTGCCAGCGGTGTTTATAAACTGTAAACTAAAAACAGAGAAGAAGTAATTTTTTATTGTTTAGACTATGAAAATTCCCTTTAACAAGCCTCCCTTTGTAGGGATGGAATTCGATTATGTAAAGCAGGCCGTGGAGAGCGGTCGCATCTGTGGTGACGGAACGTTCAACCTCCTGTGCCACAAGTGGCTTGAGGAACATACTGGGACGGCGAAGGCGCTCCTGACTACCAGTTGCACGCATGCGCTGGAAATGTCTGCCCGTCTCTGCAATATCGCTCCCGGCGACGAGGTGATTATGCCCTCGTTCACGTTTGTGAGCACTGCCGATGCGTTTGTTTCGCAGGGGGCTAAATGCGTGTTCGTGGACATTCGCCCCGACACGATGAACCTCGACGAAAATTTGATCGAAGCGGCTATTACTGAAAAGACGAAGGCGATTGTGCCAGTCCACTATGCGGGGGTCGCCTGCGAGATGGACGCAATAAATGAAATTGCTAAGCGCCATAATTTGTTCGTAGTTGAAGATGCCGCCCAGGGCATGATGGCGACCTACAAGGGCCGTGCGCTCGGAACGCTTGGTGACTTTGGTTGCTACAGCTATCACGAAACCAAGAACTACAGCATGGGCGAGGGCGGTGCATTACTCATCAATGATCCCAAGTACAACGACCGTGCCGAAATTATCCGCGAAAAGGGCACGAACCGCTGCCAGTTCCATCGTGGCGAAGTCGATAAATACACCTGGGTTGAACTCGGCTCTAGCTACTTGCCCAGCGAACTGAATGCAGCCTACCTTTATGCCGAGCTAGAATGCGCCGACATCATCAATGATGCCCGCATGGCGTGCTGGAACGAGTATCGCAAGAGGCTTGCGCCGCTTGCCGAAAAGGGCCTGGTCGACTTGCCGTACATTCCGGAATATTGCACGCATAACGCGCACATGTTCTACCTGAAGGTGGAAGATCTTGCGACGCGAACTGCGCTTTTGAAGCATTTGGTGTATAACGGCATTCTCGCAGTGTTCCACTATGTGCCTCTACATTCGTCGCCCGCGGGCATGCGGTTCGGCAGGTTCCATGGCGAAGACAAGTTCACTACCAATGAAAGCAATCGATTGTTGCGCTTACCGATGTTCTACGGGTTGAAAACAGAAGAAATTGAGTATATCTGTGGGAAAGTGTTTGAGTTTTTTGGGGCTTAATCATCAAAGAGAGTGAATGTGAGCATGAATTCGCCTTTAATTTCCGTTGTTTCTCCTGTTTATCGTGCCGAAGGCATCGTGGGCGAGTTGGTGCATCGTCTCGTACAGAGTCTTTCGTCTATTACCGAAAACTTTGAAATCATTTTGGTGAACGACGCTTCACCCGATGCATCCTGGAGCCAAATTCTTGAGGAAGCACGCAAAGATTCAAGAGTAAAGGGCGTGAACTTGAGTCGCAACTTCGGCCAGCATTATGCCATATCGGCAGGGTTGAGCCTAGCCAAGGGAGAATGGGTCGTGGTGATGGACTGCGACTTGCAGGATGTCCCTGAAGAAATCCCGAATCTTTATAAAAAAGCGCTTGAAGGTTTTGATATCGTCTTTGCCAAACGAATGTACCGTATCGACAATTTCTTCAAGAAAATGTCATCTACCTTATTCCATTTGGTTTTTCACTTCTTTAGCGGAATCAAGACAGACAAGACTATCGCAAATTTTGGCATTTACAACCACAAGGTTATTGCTGAATTCAACAAGATGCCCGAACAAGCCCGTTCGTTTCCTTCACTCATCGCCTTTTTAGGGTTTAAGACGGCGGCCATTCCCGTAAAGCACGCGGCTCGTTTCGCAGGTGAAACTTCCTATACGCTAGCCAAGTTGATTCACTTGAGTTTTAACGTGACCATAGCCAACAGCAACCGTCCTCTGAAAATGGCTGTAGAGCTTGGGCTCCTCCTAGCGGCCGTTTCTTTTTTGCTAGCAATTTACAATCTTGTCGCCTATAATATAGACATCATCCAGGTTCCCGGTTTTACCACGACGGTATTCTCCATTTGGTTTGTTGGCGGTCTATTGCTATCGATGCTCGGTATAGTCGGTCTTTATGTAGGTAAGATTTTTGAACAAGTGAAAGGACGACCGTTATTCGTGATTTCTGAAAAAATCAATTTCGAGGAACACGAATGACCTTCGAAAAATACGGCATCACTCTCAAACGGCTTACAAAGGACAAAATAGAACTTGTCCGCAATTGGCGTAATGACCCGAAAATTTCACAGTATATGGAATTCCGGGACTATATCACTCCAGAAATGCAGACCAAGTGGTTTGCAAAAATTGACAACGGCCAGAATTACTATTTCATCATAGAATATAAAGGTAAAGAAATCGGCCTGACCAATGTCAAGGACATCGACTATGGCGCAAAAATTGGCGAGGGAGGTATCTTTATCTATGACGATTCTTTCTTGAATTCGGATATCCCATTTCGCGTGATTTTTGCATTGAACGATTTTTGCTTTGATGAACTACATCTTGAAAAAATGATTGCTCACATTATGAGCGATAACCAGCGCGCGATTGATTTCAACCTGATTCTTGGGTACAAGAAAGATGCTTCAAGCCCCGATACGGGCAAGATGATATATATTTTGACTAAGGAAGATTACCTAAAGCAGCGTAATCGTTTTGCGAAGCTTTTGAAATAAGGTGCTTTATGGATATTACCGAATTTGTATCGCAGTTTGCCGACCAGTTTATGAATCCGAACGAGACGGATTTTTCTCCCGAGACCCGCTTCCATGAATTGAGTGGGTGGTCGTCCATGACTGCCTTGATGGAAATCGCCATGATGGAAGAAAATTACGGTGTTACCGTGCCTAGCGAAGAAATTCGAGATGCCGTAACCATTCAGGATTTATTCGACGCTGTAAAACGAAACAAGGAAAAGAACGGCTAGTTTATGGCGATTCTGGATTACAAAGATATCGGTATTTCTGCTATCGCGGCATGTGTTCCTCCTAAGGTGATGAAAAATAGGGACCTTGCCGGATTCCTGAATGCAGAGGAATTGCAGAAGGTTATTGAATTTGTCGGTATAGAAGAAAAACGATATGCCGAACCGGATGTCTGCGCTTCGGATTTGTGCTACAAGGCCGCATTGAAGCTGTTTGAAGACAATCAGGTTAATCCGAAAGAAATCGATGCCCTTATCTTTTTAAGCCAAACTCCTGATTATCGTCAGCCTGCGACAGCCCCGCATTTGGCTTCGCGGCTTGGGCTTTCGACGGGAGTGCTTTCTTTTGACGTGAACTTGGCCTGTTCGGGTTATGTATATGGTCTCGCAACCTCGTTTGCCTTTGCTGTAAACCCTGGTGTGCGGAAGATCTTGTTGCTTGCCGGCGAAACGATGTCCAAGACTATTTCGCTTAATGACAAGGGAATGGCTCCTTTGTTTGGTGATGCTGGAACGGCAACGCTGATCGAATCTGGAAATTTTGGAGCCTCTGCATTCTCGCTCAATTCTGACGGGAGCAAGTTGAACGTTCTCCAGATGACTTATGGGGGGTATCGCAACCCCAGTTGCGGGAAAGAAGAAGTTTTGCAGATGGACGGCATGGAGGTTTTCAATTTCGGAATACGTGCCGTACCTTCGGATATCCGAAAAATGCTGAACCACATCGGTAAGACCATTGACGATGTCGATTTGCTGATTTACCACCAAGCGAACAAGTTCATGACGGACTTTTTCAGTAAACATCTGAAAATTAGTCCGGAAAAGACCCCGTATTCTTTGGACCGTTTCGGGAATACGAGCTCGGCATCTGTGCCGCTTACGATTGTATCAGAATTGCATGATTCGGCAAAATATCCGCAGCGAGAGTCTGTGCTCTTTTCTGGCTTTGGCTCGGGGCTTTCTTGGGGGACGGCTTGGCTGAACTTCTCCAAAGCCAAGGTCTCTGAATTGGTGGAGTATTGATATGACGCATATATTCAGAAATTCAACGGTTGAGCTTTTATTCGGTAATGCGGGCTTTACGTATTCCGGTTATGACGAAGTAACTAATGCCAATCCCGATGCTGACGAATATGTCTGGTTCTATACCGTCCCTATGCATGCTAATACCAGGGAAACGGCGGAAGAAATTGCAAGCTACATGGATCGTCTTAAGCTGGTCCATTCGCAAGTTCCTGCAACAAAGCCGTTCTACGCTTTTACGCTTTTCAATCTGTTTGACTTCCGCACCGAAATTACGGATTTTTCTGTGGTCCAAGCAGTAAATGAATTCAACTCGTCGCTAATCCAGTTTGCTGCGGAAGCATCGAATGTCAAGGTGATTGATTTCGCTGGTTTTTGCAGGCAGTTCTCCGAAAGCGAGTTGCTTGACTGGAAGTTCTATTTTATCTCGCAAACGGCGCTTAATCCCAAGTTGGCGTTGCCGTTCAGAAAGTGGTTTGCTGCGCAAAAGCAAGCGACTGTAAAGGTCGCAAAAAAGTGTTTGGTTTTAGACCTTGATAATACCCTTTGGGGTGGAATATTAGGGGAAGACGGGCCTGAACACCTGAAAATAGGTGGCGATTATCCAGGCAAGGCATTCCTCCTGTTCCAGCAGCAGATTCTGGAATTGCAAAAGAACGGGATAATCCTTGCGATTTGCAGCAAAAACAACGAACAGGATGTTCTTGATTTCTTTGAAACGAGTCGTGATCAGGTTCTAAAAAAGGAACACTTTGCTGCTTGGCGAATCAACTGGCAGGACAAGGCTGCGAATATCCGTGAGTTGGCTCAGGAATTGAATATTGGGTTAGACAGCATAGTATTCTTGGATGACCAGCCTGCTGAACGAGAACTTGTCAAGACCTTCATTCCAGAAGTTACTGTTCCTAATTTTCCTGCTGCGCCTTATCAGTTGCCGGTATTCCTTAAGACCTTACGCGATGAATATTTTTGCGTTTATCAAGCAAGGGAAGAAGATCGCGGTAAAACGGAACAGTACAAGCAGAATGCGCAACGCCATCAACTGCAACAGCAATTTACGGATATTGACGACTTTATCAAGAGTCTTGAAATTGAGACCACGATTCGCTTGAACGACGAGGCCGATTTCCCTAGAATTGCGCAGATGTCGCAGAAAACGAACCAGTTTAACTTGACTGGGAAACGATATACGGATTTGGAAATCAAGGAAATCGCATCCCGACATGGTATGATCTTTTCTCTGTCCGTGAAGGATAAGTTTGGCGACAGCGGCCTTACAGGGGCTGCTGTTATAACGGCTATTGGCAATGATGCCCATATAGACAATCTGTTCTTGAGCTGCCGCATTCTAGGGCGTAAAATCGAAAAGACCTTTATGGAACAGATTATCTGGTCTTTAAGGGAAGAAGGCTTTGAAAATGTGACGGCCTGCTACAATAAAATGCCTAAAAATCAGTCTGTGGCCGAATTTTACGACTCTGTGGGCTTTTCTAAAATGGGCGAGAGTGAAACCGGCAAAACTTATGTATATTCTCTAAAAAAGGGTAGCGTATGAATAAGTCCGAACAGTTGCTGCAGATTTTTAGGGAAGTTCTCGAAACTAATGATATAGATGAAACCGTGTCTCAGGCCAATTGCGAAGCATGGGATTCTATCCATCACCTGAATTTGATTCTGGCGATTGAATCGGGGTTCAATATTTCTCTAGAACCCGAAGAAATGGAACAGATGCAGGATTTTGCGACTGCGTTGAAGATTGTGGAAAACAAGTAATTTTGAGATTTTGAAAATTACTTGTTTTGTATGAGTTCTATTTTATCCTTTTCTTATAACTTTGATACACCATAAGATGGCGCTTTTGTTATAGATAAAACAAAGTGTTGTTATTCCTATTTCAAGGAATATGAATAAAATTAGGTTGTCGTATAAGAAATAAAATAAAATAGCAGAAACAACCAAAGCGATTACATGAAAAATTGTCTTTGCAATGTTGTTTATCGATTGATAGAATTTTTGTCCAAAGTATGTCATAAGAAGCATGTGACAGATTCCGGCAATCATTGATGCAAAAGCGATGCCTGCTAATCCGTACTTTGGACTTAAAATTAGACATAATAAGATGTTTGTTACTGTCGAAATGGTGTAAATTAAAAGGCTGATTTCATTTTTCTTTTTTATGGCAATGCCATAAGCCGTTGTTTCGACTAAGATTATTGCGATAGGATGTATCAGAAGCATGCCGAGAATGTTCTGATATCTTCTAAATGATTCTCCAACAAATAAATAAAAGAAATCATTAAAAATTAAAATGAGTGATAATATTAATATGCTACAGAGTAAAACAACATCATGTACATTTTTTATAGTTATACTTGCTGTTTTATAATTTTTGAACATAAAAGGGGCCCAAAATGTGGTGAATCCTGAACACAAGACTTGGATTGCCAAACAGAAAAGTAGTGCGGCAGAATAGATCCCTAAAATATTGTCCCCAAGTTTTTGACTGATAACGAGTTGTGGAATGTATGTGTTTAAGCATAATATAACGATTTCAGGAGAAGAGAAAAAAGCATATCTATATACAGAGGTATATTTTGCGTGGGGAGAATAATCTGTTTCAATCATATTTTTTTTCTGAAATAAAAAAAATATGAGGATGAATGTTGTCCAAAAGAGCGACATCAATATAATATTGCTTTCGAATTTGGGCGTAATATAATAGGTGGGTATAAAGATGGTTCTCGTTAACAGAACAAATGTTATACTTATTATAAAAAAGTTCAAAATGTCGCTACTCATGCGAAAGAAAATAGTCATGAATCTATTAATGAGTTGGGCGAAAACCATAATTAGAAACGAAAAGACAAAAAGGGAACCGCTTCCTCCTATCATAAGATTTGTGGTGGGATGGTTCCTTAATATAATAATGATGAATGATGCCATGGTAAATGCGGTGAAAGTGATAGACATGCATTTACCTGCTAGTTGTTTGTTGTTGGTATTTGAAGGGGGCTCGTGAAAAAAACGTATGTAGGCTGAATCTAATCCTAGACAAATAAAACTCATCATCACATTTGATGCTGTTAAGAATTTTGTTATTTTCCCAAAAAAATCAACAGAGGCCGTTCTTGTCAAAACAACCATTGTTATAAATGCTATAATAGCGCACAATATGGCTGTTATTGTATAGGCTGTAATTTTTGAAAAATTTTCGTTTTTTTTCATTGTCTATAGGCCGAAAAAACGTTTTTTATAAAAATCGATTTCTTCTTTATTTTTTTTCATTTCCCTATGGGAATAATAGATGTCGGAACGGTATTTTTTTGGGGCAATTTTGCTGTAATCTACAAATTTGGCTAATGATAGCAGTATCTTATACACGTAGAGCATGAATAAATATATAGGAGAAACGTGAATGTCCTTAAAAAAATTGTATTTGTAACAATTGTTGTTTTTAACCAGAATGCATAAATCTCGCAATTTCTCAAATGCATTGGCTTCTTGGTCATTACAATAATATTCTTGGATTGATTGTGAATCGAGAAAAAGATGTTCGGCTGAATTGCTGACAAAATTTTTTAAATCGGAATAATTTGAAATTATTTTTTGTTTCCTATACATATTATAGTCATAATCTTCAATAAATGGAATCGGCCGAATGATTGCGCAAGGTTTATTCGCGAAAAAAATGTCTGCTATTGATGTGCTACACCATGTAGATACGTAATCTGAAACAAGAATCCATTGTCTAATGGAAAAATCTGAAATGACTTTAAAGTTGTTGTTATTTGTTTTTAACTCAGCTAATCTTTGGCACGTTGCCTCGTGTGGATGTGGACGATAAATAACTATCATTTCTGGATAGTCTTTAACCAATTTTTCAAGGTAATCTAAGATGATTGGTTGGGAATTGTAAGAAATTTCTGTGAAATATTCTAAACTAATGGTTTGCTTTTTCCATTTTTTATATTCGTCTTTAGTAAGTCCTACGCATGAAAAACTTGAAATAAAAAGGAACCATTTTTTTTTATGAGAAATGCCAAAATGTCTTGCAATGTCTTCTTTGCTTAAAAAAAAGTTTTGGTATTTAGGCATATTTAAATCAATGGAAACGCTGCCTATTTCAAAGATGTTTTGTTCTTTAACCCCTACTTTTTTTAAACGATTGGTTGTATTTTTTCCCCAAGAAACGTGTATGGCATTGATTGCGCTATCTTTAGGTAGATTCATAAATAGGTCTTCGTCTTTTTTCAAGAAAACCTGTTCGTATGGCAAATTGATGATTTTTTTTACATGACAAAAAGGGTGTATGGCAAAATCAATGACAGTTTCGTTAAAATACAGATACGGGGCGATTATTACATCTGTTCTTTGAAAAAGAATTCTGGCTGACCATCGGTACTCAATTGCAACTTTATATCCTTTTTTTTTCAACATCGTTGCTAATAAAACGGCGTTTTCTAATTCGCGGTTCCTGTGCTCGTATAGTATGATGAAGTCGTATTTTAACATTTTTTTTCTTTGCCCTTATGTTCTGGGATGCTAGATTTTAATGCCTTAACAATCCTGTTTGCTCCTCTTCCATCGATTGTTTTTTGCATTCGCAATCCCATATTAACACGTTGCTCATAATTATATGATATTTTTTCTAGAGTGTCAAAGATTATTTTACAAACATCAGTTCTTGATGCTACTAAGGAGGTTGTATTCGTTGCAATTGTTTTCGGTTCTCGTAAATCACCTACATTTACGGCGAGATTCTGTTTTCCGAATGTCTGCGCTCCAGGAATCTGATTGTCGGCTATAACATATGTGATTAGCGGAACTCCGCATGCACAAACTTCGTACAATGTTGAACCTGCTGCAGATACGACTATATCCATTGATCGAATCAATGTCTTCATATCGGAAACATTTTCGTGAAGTACAATGTGAGTGTTTCCTGCGGCAATTGTTTTTATTTCTGCTTTATCTTGATTTAGTGCACCCATCAGGATGTGATATCTATATTTGATTTGCTTCTGCTTGAGCAAAAAGTGCACCAATTTTAACGCAAGATGAAATTCATCGGATCCGCCAGTAGATATCAATATTTCGGCAACATTTTCTTTTTGTTTTTTAGAAGGAATATTTCTAAAGGCGGACCTTAATGGTGCGTATTTAGGACCGAGGAGTAATGATGGTGTTTTATATTCAGAATTATGATATAGTTTTTTGTATTCAAGTTCGGTGCTATAAATGTTGTAATTGACAAGAATGTCTACAGGATATGGAAAAGATTGCAAATCATCTATGTAGACTAAAGTGCTTTTGTATTTTTCCTTCAAAGATGCTAAATAGGACTGTGTTACGTAATAGGAATCAATGAATATTGCATCTGGCGGTTCGCTTTGCGGCCATCTCCCTATTTCCTCATCCATTTTTGTATAATCAGAAGATAAAACAGTTACATCGAATCCTCTTTTCTTTATGATGTCTTCGGTGTCTTTCTCTGCAATAATAAACGTCGCTTTGTGCCCAGTAGATTTGCATGCATCCGCAATAGAGAGACAGCGCATTATGTGTCCCATTCCAATGTTGTGATTAGCATCTGCACGAAATACAATATTCATCTTCAGGTCTTCATCTTATTTCTCTTAGGAGTTCGAATGCCTCGGCCATTTCGAAGCCTACATTGCTTCCACGGTATTGCCCCAAGGCCCTAAGCGATTCTGCGCTTCTAGGATGGGGACTCTGCGTAGATTCTGTTCTATAACAGGACATTCCTTGGATTTTTGCCTCTATTGTGCTTGTTACATCAAAATAAACGTTTGGATGGAATGCTTCCGTGTACTTAAAGTTCCATTCAGTTGAACTGGGGGTTTCAAAAGCGTAAATGCGTTTGACTTTATAAACGCCAACGGGCCTACATGCAGTCAGAACTGCTTCGCAAGTAATTCTGTGGTCAATGTTAAGATCTCCGTAGTGGTGCGTGAAAATTGTGTCGGGCTTATATTTTTCTACAAATTGACTGACAGTCTTAATGACGTCTAATAAGTCAACGCTATCCATCCGATTGTCGGGAAAATTGCAGAAATTTATACTTGTGTATCCAACAATCTTTGCTGCATTTCGAGCATCATTTTGAAGGTCTTTGAGCTCATTTTCTGCTGTATCGGTTCTTTTTTTATTTCTAGAAGTAAGCCCCTCGGCTAGAATGACTGCATGAATCTCTTTTCCTTCGTTTGCAAGTCTCCTGATAGTCCCTCCCAGTCCAAGGAGTTCGTCATCTGGGTGTGCGGCGAATACTAATACTTTTTCCATAATATGAGACTCCAGTTTTATAGTTGCGCAATTAAATGATATTCAATCATATTCTCATTTGAGCGTACGGGAAGATTTGTTGTTAAAATATCGATAGTTTTGAAAGGCTTAAACATTTTTGAAACATCTTCTATTGTTCTTGGCAAATTTACCCACAGGGTGTCTTTAATTCTTCCTGACTCCTTTACTTCAACCATGCCGTTTTCGTCTTTAGGAACTTCTTTATACGCTTTGTATAATGCCATGTCATAGGATGGCATAGATACATATATAATCGCATCTTTATTCATCGCTTTAGAAAATTTGTTTAAAATCAACGTTCTTTCGGCGTCTTTGAAATAATACATAATTTCTGAAGCAATAATGCAATCAAATTTCACACCGGGAAAAATGTCGTCTATTTCTAATTCTGAATCTAGCAAATTGGCGACTTTAAAATGTTCGTTATCTCCAATTTTGTTTGAATGCAAGCGTTCTATGGCTTTGACGGAAACGTCAATTCCGTATGTGTTCATCTGCAGATTCTGAAAAACAACAGAATTTGCTCCAATTGAGCAACCAAAATCCAAAATATTTACATCTTGGAGGTTGTTTTTTTGAAGTAGCAGAGGCTTTATTCTTGAATGAAAAGGACTCACTAAATATGATGATGGGTATAGATTTCCAAAGGAACTTGTGTCGTATATTTTGCACCAGGTGTTTGAATTACTCATGTGTTAACCTTAATTATCTCAACTTTTCATTATTCGTTATCATCGTTATAAAAGGCTTTGGATCATCTTCATTATAATAATATTTACACTTTGTAGCCTTCAAATCTTTAAACCAATCTTCGACATTATATCCTCTATCAACAACCCTCTTTTGGTAATCGATGGGTTCTACCATATCTGTAAAAGGGGGTGTTATTGGTTTATATGCGTCATCAGGAATAGTTCCAGACATCATCGATTCTATCCACAGTAGTGGTAAGTTCATGCCTGCGCATGTGGAGGCGTAGCTCCATGTTGAGTTCCTGAAATTTATTTCACTGAAATATAACACATCATTTTTGTCTACAAGAAAATTAACTTCAAAAATTCCTTCAAAACCAATTTCTTTCAACATAGAAGAAAGTGCGCTGTTCAGGGCTTTATCACAAAAGTTCTTTACATCATGATATGGGCTATAATATCCTTTGATATTATATTTTTGCGACAATGCAATTGATATAAAAGTCTTATTTCCTTTATCAATGCTGAAGCCCTCCAAATCAAGTTCATTTTTTTTATCTAGATACTGTTGTATAAGAACTATGGGACTTTTAATGGTTTTGTACGCATCTATCAATTCATCTTTTGTTTCGCAAATGTGCACATCTGATTTCCATCCTCCAATATTGGGTGCAATTGACTTTGTGATAATGGGATATTCAACATCCTTGGGTATTTCGCCATTTTTCACGGCGACAGCATTTAATGTGTTTAGCCCATGTTTTTTGGCTAGTTGAAGAATGTTGTATTTGTTCATGAACTCAGTAATTCGTCCAGGCTTCCCTGCATTAAAGAATATGAATTTCCCGTAATAGTCCACATAATGTTCGTCCATATAACCAACCTGCTCGTCATCGGACGTTATTACAATAGGAATATTGCCGTGTGGATAATGACCATATTCACGAAGCAGGAGTTCGCATCCCTCAATGTAGTCCTTAACTGTATGAAGTTTAGAAATATATTTACTGGTAGAAGCAACGGGAGCCTTTCCCTTTATCGCAATAAAGATGGGATTTATTCCTTTTTCGCCTAAGCTTCGAATTATTCCAAGTGGATTGTAGTGGTCTATTCCAAATACTATGACATCTCGTTTCATTCTTGCCACCTTAAAATTCTTTCAATGATTTTGACTTGTTTACTGTTGCTTTTTTGTGGTTTCTATAATAGCCGGCTTTTACAATCGCAGGGTTTCCTATGATAAGACTGTAAGGCGGATACTCTCCAGCGCGTACTATTGTGCCGGCGCCAATGACTGAATGGTGCCCTATATGGACATTTCTACCAATATAACTTTGAGTGCCAATATATACATTGTTCTCAATAATGATGTCTCCATATTCAATTTCATCATTGAGTTCGATTGTCTTTTTGTGTGAATCGGAACAATTTATGACAACAAAAGATGCAATATCGCAATTGTCGCCAATAGCGACCTTTGCTCCTTTGGCATATACTTCAGACATTCCTCCGATATAGACGTTTTTACCGATTTGGGGCTCGCCGCTTATCCATACTAGCGGATGAAACCGATTTTTTTTCATATCGGTTGCCTCGCAGAAATATTTTAGGAATTCTTCTTTATCCATTTATGTCCTCCCATGTGAGCTGGGTTCCTGCTATCAAATCTCGACATGCTGATTTACCGACGACATTATCCCACATGCTTCCGGGGATTCCTTCTCCCGGTCGTCTCATTCCAATGTTTTGTTCGGAAAGCAAATCACCTTTTTTTATGTCCTTTAAAACGGTAATACTTCGGTGCGCTATTTTTCGCATTGAAAGTTCTGAATTTGTTGGCTTTAACTCTGACGAACCAAGCATTTTGTGCGCCAACCGAATTGAATTGACCCATTCCTTTAATTCAGTTGGATTGGCGGAAAACCAGTGGTCAGGTCCTTTGAAATCATGGCTCAGTGTGAAATGTTTTTCAAAAAATTTTGCGCCAAGAGCAGTTGCCATAACTGCGGCTTCTATTCCTTGCGTGTGGTCGGAAAGACCCAAGGTAATATTAGGATAATTCTGTCTTAATGTTGTTAGTTTTGTAATGTTTACGTCTTCTGGTGGTGTCGGATATTGCGATGTGCACAAGAAAAGAACAATGGGCGCAGGGCTGATGTCGCGGACAGAGGAAATGGTTTTCTCTATTTCGTCTTTATTCGCCATGCCGCACGATAGAAGCATGGGCAATTTTTCTTTAGCATATCTTTTTATTAGAGGAATGTTTACGAAATCGTCTGAACCTACCTTGATTGCTCCAATTCCTATTTTTAGTAGAAGGGTTAAGTCTGTTTCATTTTGTGGCGTGGAGAGAAACGTTATATTCTGCTCTACACAGAATCGCTTGATTTCAAACCATTCGTCTACAGAGAATTCATTCCGTTTGAACATCTCAAGCATGGATTCGGTAATTTCTTTGCCTTGTGACTTGTATGTATATGTTGCAGTTCTGTCTTGAATGAATTCTTCAGCATGAAAGGTTTGAAATTTTACTGCGTCTGCACCAGCTTCCTTTGCGGAAAGAACCATTTGTTTGGCTAAATCAATGTCCCCGTTATGGTTGATTCCTGCCTCAGCAATAATGAATGGCTCATGAGTATGGTTAAATGCGCTGTCTTTAAAAACGTTCATGTAAATGAGCCTTTTTTATCATGTGTGAAAACTTTAGTTCAGCTAATTCCCAATCACTTGGATTGTCTATGTCTTGTACCTCGGTGTCAGAAACAATGAATGGAACAGTGTGGTTAAATAGGATGTTTGAATTTTTTAAGAATTCTTCAGTTTTACACCAATAAAATTGACCGCAATCATGCAGGATTTCTTCTAAGTCCTGCGACCTCTTGTCAATGTGTTCTGGATGGGCTGGCAGAACGAATTCTCCTTTCTTTATCATTCCTCGTTGGGGAGGGAAAGAAAAAGGCACCATAGGGACAACATTATACACATTGGCACTCTGGAGAAAACTAAACGCCTTAACTAATTTTTCAGCGGTTACGAATGGTGCTGTTGGGTATATACAACAAAAACAGTCAAATTTTTTACCTTGCTTGCCATATTTGTCGATGACCTCTTTAAGTACGTCGTTTGTGTCGGCAAAATCATTCGAGTTCTCTTTGCTACGCATAAAGGGGACTTTTGCCCCATATTTTTTCGCAATCTCGGCAATTTCCTCATCATCGGTAGAGACCATGACTTCGTCAAATAGTTCCGATTTTAAAGCGGCCTCTATTGAATACGCGATAATGGGTTTGCCGCAAAAATCTTTTATATTCTTGCGCGGAATGCGTTTGCTTCCGCCTCGTGCAGTGATTATTGCAATGCTACTCATCCTACAACTTCCTTTACAGCCTTAATCACATTCTTTACAGCTTCATCGCTCATTCCAGGATAAAGCGGCAGGGACAGTTCCTGTTCATAATACGTTTCTGCTACAGGATAATCACCGTCTTTGTAACCGAAAGTATTCTTGTAGAACGGCTGTGTTGGCACAGGGATGTAATGCACTTGTGTTCCGATGCCATTTTCTCGAAGTTCTTGCATCACTTGGATGCGGGGCTTGCCTAGTGCAGTAAAATCAATTTGCACTGCATATAGGTGAAAACAGGAACAGACGTTTTCAGGTTCTGTAGGAGTTTTGAGGAATTTCATTCCCGCAAAGGCTTTGTTGTATTTCGCGACGATTTCGCGACGCCGTTTTTTAAAGAAATCGAGTTTCTGAAGTTGTGAATACCCCAATGCCGCTTGCATGTCGGTCATTCGGTAGTTGAAACCGAGTGCCTGCATCTCGTAATACCAGGGACCTGGATTTTTAGTTAGCAGTTTTTCGTCTTTAGTTGTTCCGTGACTACGGAGCATCAGCAGTTTCTGGTACAGCTTTTCGTCATTTGTTGTGACGGCCCCGCCTTCGCCTGTCGTTATTGTTTTTACGGGGTGGAAACTGAATACGGTCATGTCGCAATACTTGCAGTTGCCCACATAGGAACCATCTGCATATTGGCTGCCAATGGCGTGAGCGGCATCTTCTATAATTCGGAGGTTGTGTTTTTTTGCGATTGCGCTGATTTTTTCCATTTCACATGGTAACCCCGCAAAATGGACGGGTATCAAAAGCTTGGTTTTGTCAGTAATGCGTTTTTCAATTTCAATGGGGTCGATATTGTAGGTAACTGGATTGATATCCGCAAAAACGGGCTTGATTTTGTTATAGACCATGCAGTTGCTGGAGGCAAGGAAGGTATTGGGGGTTGTGATTCCTTCCGCACCATCGGCTAATTCCAGTGCAGCTACAGCAATGTGTAAACCTGCAGTAGCGTTACTCACGCTTACGCAATATTTTGCGCCGGTAATACGGCAAATTTTCTGCTCGAATTTGGTAACAAACGGACCCTGCGTAAGATAGTCCGATTTTAGAACATCGACTACCGCTTTTATGTCGGATTCGTCTATATACTGATGCCCATAGCCAATCATCTGCACCTCGAAACTAGATGTTCCCTACCTTGGCCCTGTTTTCTTCTATCCACTTCTGCAGCTGCGGAATGGTCATCCATTCTTTATTGTTGTCAGAGGTGTAGCTAAATCCTTCGGGAACTCTTGTGCCACCCTTGATCATGTTTTCAACGGGGCCCCATTCGCAAATTTGTGGGAGAATCTTGAAGTGCTCCGCATACTCATAGGTGTAGTAGGAGTCTTCGGAACTGATCATAGCTTCGTGGAGTTTTTCGCCCGGACGAATTCCGATTTCAACCTGTTCAGCGTTCGGGTCAACAGCCGTTGCGATATCGCAGATGTTCATGGAAGGAATCTTCTTCACGTAGATTTCGCCGCCTTCCATGTCTTCAAATGCGTGCCACACGAGCTCGACGCCCTGTTCCAGGCTAATCATGAACCGCGTCATGCGCTTGTCCGTGATGGTGAGTTTGCCGGTCTTGGCCGTTTCCATAAAGAACGGGATTACGGAGCCGCGGCTACCCATCACGTTCCCGTAGCGGACGACGGCAAACTTTGTGGATTTGCCGCCGGAGTAGGAGTTCCCTGCGACAAAGAGCTTGTCGGAACAGAGTTTGGTTGCGCCGTAAAGGTTGACAGGCTTGCACGCTTTGTCGGTAGAGAGTGCGACGAGTTTCTTGACGCCCTTGTCCAGGCAGGCGTCGATAAGGTTCATTGCTCCGTGAACATTTGTCTTGATGCACTCGAACGGGTTATATTCCGCCGTCGGGACAATCTTTGTGGCAGCTGCATGGACTACGTAGTCCACTCCATCAAGAGCACGGTACAGGCGGTCTTTGTCGCGGACATCCCCGATAAAGAACCGCACGCGTTCGTCACCCTGGAACTTCTTCGCCATGTTCCACTGCTTCATCTCGTCGCGGGAGTAGATGATAATCTTCTTGGGATTATACTTGGCTAGCGTCATCGGGACAAACGTATTGCCGAACGAACCCGTGCCGCCAGTTATCAGAATCGTCTTGTTAGTTAACATACTGTCTTCCGATTAAGTGCTTTATTGCAAATAATATATATTAAATGAAATGATGTAGACCTGTTAAGCAGTGAAAAAATATTTTTTTGCGTATTTGGTTCTTATTTCCACTAAAACTGACTAGAATTTGCGGTTGTTCATTTTGGAACAGTGCGGCAAAAGGATGAAATAAGATTTAAAAATGCTTAAATAAATTTAAACTCTAATTTGATCGGTTGACTTTGAGCGCAATTTATTTGCCCATTAAGAAATAATCGTACTGGAAACTTCTTTCGCGTAATAGACTATCTAATTTTTTTTGTCCGTAATGTTCTAATAGTGTGGGTTTGCTTGAGTACAAAGATCGACCCAGCCCCATGGAACGGTTTTCTACGATGAATCCTATAGATTCAAGCAGAGTTGGGAACATGTCGAGCGAGGAATACTGGTGCCTTTTTTGGGGGAGGGGTAATGCTGAGTTCAAGATGATGTTTGTCCAGTAGAGGGTCTCGTTCGGAGGAATCTTGGCCTTGGATGAAAGCTGAGGCATGGCGTGGTCGCCCATCACTGAAATGACCGTGTTTGTATACCATGGTTGTTTGCTTGCCCAGTCAAGGAAGCGTGCTAACTGGGACGATGCGCAACGTAGTGACAGCGGAAGTTTCTCTTGCGCATCTGTAAACTGAGTTTGGCATGAATCGTCTACAAATCCAGGCTGGTGCGTGTCGACTGTGAGCATGTAGAGTGCGAAGGGCTTGACGTGTGCGGTAAGGCTGTTGAGATCATCCTTGACGAATTCGTAAAGTTTGCGGTCCTCAAATCCCCAGAACACTTTGTAATCCTGCGGGATCTTTTTGGTTTCCTTGAAATATTCAATGTCGTGAATGGCGACATTCCCATGGACTTTCCAGAAGTCGCGCTTCTGCGTGAAGTCGCCGCTTGACCCCTGCACAAAGACTTGCTCGTACCCCTGATTTGCAAGAATATTCATGAGACAGCTTGCGTGTGGCAGGTAAGTGGGCAGTTTTCCATGGTATTCATCGATGCCCATTGGCATATTTAGCGGGATGCCGCAGAGCTTGCTTGTTATGCCTGCGATGGTCCAGCTTGTGCCTGACACATTCAAGCCGCCGGGGGCAAAACCCCATTGCTTAAAGAGGCTGTCTATCTCGGGTGTGTAGCGTGCGAAGTTCGTCTCCATTGATTCGAGAAAGATGACGATAAGGTTTTTGGGTTGTTGCGGCGCAGTCACCTTGACGGAAGTGGGATTAGCGTAGTGTTCCCGGTACAGTTCCGAATCAACCGGCTGCTGGAAGAGCGCGTGGAAGGGTGCACTTGTAATAATAGCGGGGAGTACGAGCGAAATCACGAAGCAGTAGACTGCTATGGCGACTAGTGTAAATTTCCAAAGTTGCCCCAAAATCTGCAATCTCCCCTTTCCTGTGAACGTTAACCGCAATTTCCAGAAGTGAAAATTTGCTTTGACATTCCACCTTGAAAGGAGTATAGAAACTGCGATAATCAGGGTTGAAATACATGCAAATAAGTAAAGGGTGGGGTGTGCGACATTTGCCTTGAACGATGAAATGACGAATTCCTCGGAGCCCTCGTTGGCTCCGGCAAAGATTGTGAATAGGACTGCTTCAACGTTCGAAAGCGGGAAAGTGTCGATGCCCCAGGGGATTATTTGCGAATAGAGTATGAGCAGAAATAACGCGATGCACGAAAGAACCGTGCGAACGGCGGATGGTTTATATTCGGTAGTCTCCAATTCGGAATATCTGTTGAACGAGGCGAAAAATTCGAAAAAAATTGAAACGTAGATTGCCCCTGCGTAGGGTATTAGTAACGGGAAAATGCCGCCGACAAGCCCGATGTCATAGTTATAGAACAGCACGTAATGCAGTACTGGAACAATGGGCAATATAGTCAGGCGGAGTCGATTATGGCGGGTCAGAAATGCCCCAAAAACGGTCGCTAGAACCGATGCGACAAAGAAATTGATGGTATATGTGTCCATTCTTAGTTTTTGAGAAAATGATTTCTATGAGAAATATAGAAAGCGTTTTTTAGGTTTCTTAGTAAGTAAGTTGTCAGTGCGATAGTCTGCTGAACTGGTTTTTGTTAGACTCAAACAATGATTTTATCGTTCTCCTATTTGGAATATTCCCTCTCGTATGAGCTTGATTTTAAGAATAAGGACCGTGAATAAGTAAACAACGATTATTCGCACAGAAATTTGGAATAGATCGAAATACTCAGAGGAAATGTGGCAAAACTGAGCGATTTTTCTCCAATTGCAAATGTCATATTCTATTGAATGAACTGAAAAAAGAATCAAACTGTATCGTCCCCAAAAGTGGAAGATTCTCCACAAAATAGATTTATTAGTAGAAAAACTTTTTACAATAGTGAACAATGTAAAAAAGGCACCTAAACTACCAAGCAAGTCAAAAATATAACCGGAAGAATAGAAGTGCCGAGCCATGCTCATGCCTCCGTTTCTCCAAGTGATAAGCCAAAGAACAAGTAAAAATGGAATAAATCTTTTTATATAAGTTGACTCGAGTAGATTGTATTTTTTTATCAAACAGCCCGTATAGATAAATCCGGCAGCGGAAAGCCCCTGTGCAATGCAGTATGGGACAAATGCGGATATTCCTAAGAAAATGCCTAAAAAACCCAAAATGAGAAGCGTAATGCCGCAAGCTGTGGGCGATTTTATTTTTTTCATTAGATATAGTGTTGTACAGCGTCCCCAAAACATAGCTAGAATGAACCACAGAAGTCCAATGTTGCCAGAAATCCAATCTGGTGTATATCCGCCTCTATAGCCAAGTAGGCCTCGTGTTAAACGTATTTGAGTAAATGTGAGATCGGTCCACGAATTGTTCCATAGATCTATCAAGGCTGCAAAAACACAAATCAAAAATGTTGTAAAAAAATAGGGAATGATAAGCCGCTTTAGACTAAGACGCAACTCTGCTTGAAGAGTACGAATTTTAAAAAAATAACCCGTTATAAAGAAAAAAAGAGGCATGTGAAAAGAATATATGAATGGGTACAAATATCGCGCGTTACAATGCCCCAAGATTACAAAAAAAATAGCTATTCCTTTCAGTACATCAAAAGTTTCATCTCTTCTGTTTTCTTGTTGCAAATCATGCATATCCTCTTCGCCTTGTTTTTGGAAGAGGGGATTTTTGAGTCCATTTAGCGGATGAGAAAAGGTATTCTTTGTGCTGTCGACGGTCATCTTATTGGGTAATATAGATTAAATAAGTGAAAGAAGATGATTGAAACGGATGATGTAGTTGTATTTTCCTGAACAGGGGTGTGACTGAGGTCTTAGTAGTGAACGAGGGTGTTTTTGTTTAATATAAATATCGTGCGAATAAAAGATGTGGATTCCGAAATTTCTTTGAAACAGGCGAACGCCAATGTCGGCACAAACAGGTAACTGGCTGCTTCGATGGTGCCGTGTTTCTTGATAATCTGCTGCCACAGCACCGCATAGATGCCCAGCACGCCCACCGTGCAGGCGAGGAACGCGATGTACCCCGGCGAGAGGAACTCCCGCTGCGACGCAAGCTTCGAGAACACCCCCGAGGTGGTGTAAATGAAGAACGTGCCGACCAGGGCGATGTATTTAAGGACCGTGAGCATCTGATGGGGAATATAGAATTGTTAATGAAAGGCAACTGCCCCAATTTGGGAAACTAAAGAGTTTTGAGACAAAAAATACGGGAATACAGCGAAAAACGCCTTTTTTCTGTAGACTTTGATTTTGGACGATAATTTAGTATATTGCTAATGATTTGGCCCGCCACCGGAAAAGTGCCATAAGGTTTCGGTGAGAAAGTATTGAGCGCCAAATCTATCACTTGAGACGAATCGAACATCGGGCGTCTCGCTAACGTTCCTTTAAAATTAAAGGGGCATAGGGCTGGCTTGCATATATGCTTGCCTTGAGGCTATTTGCCGCAACAAATCCATCACCGAGTGGTGGTGGGTGAACGTAAACTTTTAACCATAGGTAATGTACTATGAAAAATAAAATTCTAGAAGCTTTGTACCACATTAGAAAGGAACAGGCTGTTCAATCTTACTGTTTGAATCCCGAAAGGAGCTTGTTTAATAGCGATACCATTTATGCTCTAGCGAATGATTGCTTCCCGTATTTCAGTCCTAGAAGTGCGGAATTCGAAGAGTATGAAGATGTTTTTCGGGTGAAAAAGGCGTTTGTTGACCAAGTTTGGGATTTCATCAGTGCCGAAAGCGATGAAAATAGGTTCCATACCTATTATGAGCTGGAAACTCAGTTTGGTGGGAAAGATCATCGAATCGAATTGATGACGACACTTAGATATGCTTTTTTGGCCGGGCAACTTGATTACGACAAATTTTGGGAAAAACTAGTTGAAAATGGTGGTTGCCCGATTGAAGCGAACAATCTAAACAAGTCCTTTGAACTGTCGGAACTTTGCTTATTCAGATATTAGAGGTTCGGCTCTTTGGAACGACATCAATGATGTTTGCTTTTTAAAAACGAATCGGCTGGCTAAAGCCTGCCGATTTCTGTATTTCATCAGAACTGAACGTCCGGCAGGCTTTAGGGATGATGTTGAGTTTCATCCGGACTTTGAAAAGAGTTCTTTTAAAAAGTCCGAGGCGTTCAATCCACTTTTTACATCAAGATTGATGCCTAGATATCTTTCATGGACTATGTGGGTTAGTTGCCTTATTAGTTCGTCTAGTTTTTTGCAGGCATCCGTTGCCGAATGAAATAAGTTCTCATCGTATTTTGAGGGAAATACATCAAAGGGAATTTCCCATGTGTAGCCTGTTCGGTCGGAATCAAGTCGATATGGAGCATTTGCAGGAATGCATTTGTTTAGCGTTTGATGGATGCCTTTTAGTGTGGCTTCAAGACCTTTGTCATAAAAAATGAATGTAGGATTCTTTACTTCTTGGTTGAGGTGCATTTGGAAAAGAAGCATGTACTTGCCGACATTTTTTGGCCCATTCTCGCAAAATTCTTGTATGGAATCAAAATGAAAATAGTCTAATAGGTTCTCTAATTTTTCATAGTCTTTGTTGTATTGGATTTGTTTTGGATTATTTCCTTTTAAAATTTCTTTTAGGGGATTTTTCTCAAGTATCGAGAGTATCCCGTTTTTTAGCGGCTCATATATGCGCGTTGTTTTCTGCTTGTTGCTTAGACTCTCTGTGTTCTGGGAATTTAGACAATAACTCAGTGCTCTGTGGCTTTTTATGTCGAATGGGAGGTCACTTATGGGGGCGTAGGCGGTGTTGACAATTAAGATTATCCGGTCCCAGCCGAGTGTTGCCTGCGCTATTCCGAGTTCAAAAAGAACATTTGGGTTTGGAGTAGTCTTGGATGCTGTTCCTGCGTTAATTATTGTGACGTCGGCGACGAAAATATCAGCGTTCCGTATTTTTTCTTCAATGGTGCTGGCGATGTCTGGGCTTCCGCATCTTTCGTTGGTAGCTTCGTCAAAGATAAGGCTGTTCTTTTTGCATATATCCCTAAGACAATCGCTGATTACATTGCGATTGGTCTTGGCGTCTAGATCCGATTGCCAAGAAAAGAACACTATGGGTTTGCTTTGCTCGGGCTGCATATCTATGGGTAATATAGATTATGTTTTAGCCCGCGCGAGCATAAAATCATTTGTTATTTCCCGATACCACTTCCCAGTGACCTCCATTATTGGGGCCGATGTGCTTAATTAGGCCTTCTTTTTTCATCCGTGTGAAATGCCATTCTACGCCTTTATAGGATATTTGAAGTTCCTTTGCCAAATCCGTTAAGATTGCTTCGGGGTGCTGGCGGAGATAATCCAGTATTTTACCCCTAGTTTTACCCCTAGTTTTACCCCTAGTTTTGGAATCCTGCTCAATATAGTTAGGGTCGTTGACTATTGAACTGATGTCGTCAATTTTATCTGTTGTCGCATTTTGCAAGGCAATGAAATCCGTATTAGGTGAATATGCTGCACCGAGCTTTTGCAGCAGCCCTTTTTTATATAATGAATCAAGGACTGCATTCGCACATCCGTCGTTATTGCCTAGACAAATCTTTTGGAGCGTGATAAGTAATATAGATTAAATGCCGCCGAGTGGCGAACCGATGCGGCCGATATAGCCCAATTTAGCCTTTTTTTCTTTAAGTATTGACAAAGACGTGTTCCGGAATTATATTTGATAGTGAACAAATGTTCTAGTGCTCAAATTTTCAAAACACTGCGGTTTTACGCCTGTCCGCAGGGAGGTGAAGATGAAGAAATGTAAGGATATTTATGCTTCCTCTATTTTATTTTCGGAAAAGACGATGTCGAACTTGACCGAGAGTGAACTTTTATGTATATTTTAAATAATAGAGTCTACATAAATGTTCAAATATCTATGAACGATTGCGCTAAAATCATAGAAATGGCCGGTCAGAACAACGGCATGGTCACGGCATCGTCCGTCTCCAAGGCGGGGCTTCAGCGTCGCGCATTGGCAGAATGTGTGGCGGCCGGAAGGCTGAGCAAAGGTGCTCGGGGTGTCTATTTTTTGTCCGGCCAACTCGAAGACGAATTTGCCATTTGGCAACATACCTACTCGCAGGGGATTTTTTCTGGAAGCACTGCCCTATATCTTCTGAAAAAAACGGACCGTATTCCGTATTCGCTTTATATGACTTTTCCCAAAGGTTACAACGTAAGCGCGGCCAAGCAAAACGGAATAAAATGCAAGATTGTTGTTGCCGAACGCTATGACCTAGGCGTACAAGACGTTCTTTCTCCTTATGGCAATGTGGTCCGTTGCTATAATATCGAGCGGACTCTATGTGACATTGTCCGTGGAGATGACGTCCAATCAATGAACCATGCCTTCAAGGAATACGCTCGAAGTGACGCGAAAGATATTGCGTTACTCATGCACTATGCAAGGATTCTTCATGTAGAAAAGCGTGTTCGTAATTATATGGAGATTCTGCTGTGAGTTTTTCTAATGCCGCTAAACTAAAAGCCGCCATAAAGAAAATTGCTTGTGAATCTGGCGTAACGGCTCAGGGTGTTTTGCAAAAATATGTCTTGGAACGATTCCTGTGCCGACTAGCAAAGTCCGACTATCGCACAAACTTCATCCTGAAAGGTGGCTTCTTGACATCCTCGCTTGTTGGCGTTGCAAAAAGAACGACGATGGATATTGATGCGACGGCTACTGGGTTCAGCGTCGATCCGTCAACGCTAAAAGAGGCTTTGCTGTCTATTTGTTCGGAAGACTTGCAGGATGGTTTTACATTTTTACTTGACCGAATAGAAGATATTCGTGAAAAGGATTCCTATCCCGGATTGCGAGCGTATATGATGGCTTCGTTTGCTCCGATGACGGTCCCCTTTTATGTTGATGTGACTGTCGGTGATGCGATTACGCCTAAGCCGGTCCTTCAGCTATTTTGGTCAATGTTTGATATATGTCTTTGCAGCAGGAAGAACTTTTTCTGAGGTGTGCAGAAGTGCTTTGGAGATTCTGAAAGATGCCGTTGGAGCGATTTAACTCTACTTTAGAAAGCGGACCGGTTTGTTGTTTTTAACGACAAAATTTCACAAATAGAGACTTTGAAAAATTGAGTCTAACAACGGATTGTTTAAACAATTCTTGGGGGACTTCTTGAGGGACATCTTGAGGGACAGGTCGCCAAATAATCTGCCCTTCGGGATGCTGTCCACTACCAATATTCCGGGTTCCGGTAGAATTTGAAAAAAGTTGTAAAGTGGGCTTGACAGAGCTATAAAAGGGCTCTGTCGGGCCAGACCGTACTTTATAAATATATATAATCAACCGAAGCTACCAAAGGAGATTCCAAAATGGCAAAGTCAAAATTCATAGATGAGTCAATTGAGGGGTCCGCTTCGGCGAAGAACATCACCATCCGCATGCAGCTCGACGACCTGAACGGCATCAAGAAAATGGCGAAGGCCGCGGGCATGCCTTACCAGACGCTCATCAATTCTATCATCCACCGTTACGTGACGGGCGGCATTGTGTTCAAAGTCGCGGTGTAAAAAGGTGAAATTCCTTGAAAAATCGCTCATTTTTTAGCAATATCGCGCACTATTGGCGTTTTTTCACAAAATAAAGAACTTCGTCTTTTGTTGAAAAGTGTCAAAAAGTATTGCTAAAAGTGATTGAAAAGTGTATATTTTTAGCATAAAAAGTGATTGAAAAATGCTATACCGGAAAATTCAAAGACGTCTAGAAGAGTATTTCACGGCAGGGTCCAACAAGATTCTGCTGATTGATGGTGCGCGGCAGATTGGCAAGACTTTCATCATCCGCTACATGGGGCAAAAGCATTTCAAGAACTATATCGAGGTTAACCTTTGGGAAGATTCGATTGGCAGTCATTTGTTTGCCGATGTCAAGAATGTTGACGATTTCTACTTGCGCTTGAGCATGTTTGCAGGCAACAAGATGGGGAACGCCAAGGACACGCTGGTCTTTCTTGATGAAATCCAGGAATATCCCCACTTGCTGACTTTGCTCAAATTCTTGAAACAGGGCGACCGCTTTACGTATATTGCTAGTGGCTCGCTTTTGGGTATCGCCCTGGCAAAGACATCTTCTATTCCAATTGGCAGCATTGAGACGGAACACATGTATCCGCTGGATTTCGAGGAGTTCCTTTGGGCGAACGGCTTCAACGAATTCTCCATTCAGGGAATCAGGAACAGGTATCTCGGCAAAATGGGACTTGACGAATCGATGCATGCCAAGATGATGGACATGTTCAAAAAGTACCTGCTGGTTGGCGGCATGCCCGATGCCGTGAACATGTTCATCCAGGAATCAAACATCGTCAAGGTCCGCAAGATACAGAGCGACATAAAGGAATTCTACGCCATCGACGCCAGTAAGCATGATGCTCGGAACAAATTAAAAATCCGGAAAATTTACGACATGATTCCATCGATGATGGAAAACAAGAAAAAGAGGATTGTCGCAAATAAAATAGAATCCAAGAAATCGGCCAGGTTGTCAAGTTATCAGGATGAATTTGAGTACTTGACGAATGCTGGTGTTGCGCTTGAAGTTTCTGCAATAACTGATGTCAAGTTCCCCTTGATCGAGTCTTTGACCAAGAACCTGTTGAAACTGTATCTTAATGACGTCGGCATCCTTACTGGCGTGTTGTATGGCCCGAATATTTCTGCGGTGCTGGACGATGTTCCCAGCATTAATCTTGGGGCGGTTTATGAAACCGTCGTTGCGCAGGAACTAAAAGCCCACGGGAAGAAACTCTTCTATTACGATAATCGGCACAAGGGCGAAGTGGATTTCTTGATAGACGACTTTAATTCGCTATCCGTTGTCCCGATAGAGGTAAAGTCCGGCAGGGATTATAGGATTCATAGCGCAATTGACAATTTGCTTGCCGCAAATGAGAACGCCAAAGGTGTTGTGCTGTCCAATAATTCCAAAGTGTTGCAAAAAGGCTCTGTCTTATATTTGCCGATATACTTTGTGATGTTCCTATAATTCCCGGCAGTGCTGCATAGCCTCTTTCAGGGTCTTGAACTTGGGCTTCTTGAATTCTTCGTACCGGATCTTTTTGACACCGTCGTAGAAGAACATCCCGTGGGCTTTTTGTGCCGCCTCATCCCCCATCCGCATAACGTCTTTTTCGGTTACGCCTGTGGGCAGTATCACGCCGTATTTCTGCTTTGGCGATTCGTATTCGTTGAAGACGCTTTTTAAGAAATCGTCCAGCTTGTTTTCTTGCTTCTGCTTGAAATAGTAGAGTATTCCGTCACGAGACCAACCCTCGGGTTTAAGGCTCTCGTCTACCACAAAGTCCACCCCATGGTACTCCGTTTTGCAGCCGCCATCCCTGAGGTCGAATTCCTTACAAGAGTAGAACGGTACGTTCAGTTCAGGGGCAGACATTCCGTAGTCGCATTGCGTGCTGTCGGTGAAACACCCAAAGAAGTCAATTTTTTTTCCGTAAGAAATTCGCGGCATATTCGTGCCGAAGTTTAAGTAGTGCTTTTCGTCGATCTTGTAGCATTCCAAGCTTTCGTCTATGCCGGCAATTTTGCCGCGGACATACAGCAGCGTCTTGCTTGCGTAATTACCGATTTTGCAGCCGGGCTTACTGTAGCGTTGTGTGTAGCAGGGAATCCAATCCGGGTTTTCTATACGGGGTAGATCTAGGTCATCTTTTGGCGTGGTGTCTTTAGGCGGTTCATAATCCGGCGGAAGAACCCGTTTCTCTTTTTTGAAGTTGGGTTTGCATTTGCCCACAAGCTTGGCAGTGAATGTGCGTGACTGGTGAGCCGTTTCAAAGTGGGGGCAAGTGCAGGCAAGGTCTGCCATCCAGTAACCCGTAAAAGTCTTGCCGTAAAAGCGACGAACGAATTTTTCGGCAGAATCCCTTTGGTATAGCGATGCATCGATAGAGGCAAAATCCCATTCCAACCGGGGCGATGCCATCTTCTTTATGGAACCGTCTGCACCAAGGATCTTGGCCTTGCATTGCCTTTCCAATTCCTTGGGGTCGCCCAAGTCGTAATTGATTCGCTCAAAATTGCTTCGCTTATCTCCTTCGAAACTGGGCCATAAGGAATGCGCCCAGAATGGGCTTTCACAGTAGACGGAATCGGAAATTTTGGTAACAGTCGTCTTTTCGTCGGCAAGGGGCTTGGGCGTATCAACAAGCAAGAGCCTGTAATGATTCTTGTCTTCAAACGAGGCACAGAACTGGATTGGCCCTTTTGCAAAAGCATTTTGTGCAAGGATGCATCCGATCAGAAATGCTCCAAATACGGAGGCGATGCGGCATTTCATTTGAGCGTCCTCCTTAGCTTACAGGACTCGACCATTTCAAATTCAGGAATGTCTAAGGGGTCCATTCCATGCAAATTGACTTCAAAGAGCCTCCAGGGATCTATTTTGTTCAATTTTTCGGAATCAATTTTTACTTCAGAAGGGCATTTCCCTGTAAGCAAAACCTCGTATTCAATGTGGTGTGCTTCCTGCTTGAAGCCGCATTCCATAGAAACATCCCAGGTAACCGCGATATTCTTGCCGTAGAACCTTTTCAATTGGCTTGTGGTAATCGAGAAGGCAGGGTCGCCAGAGAAGTCGACGTACTTCGGAAGCTCGGCCATATTGTAGTTGTTCCACTTGCTTAGTGCGTGGCACGTGTCTTCTTCCAGGAACGTGCCTAATTTGAACCGGCCAATTCCAGCAAAGTCCCATTCTATCTTGTGGTGCATTCTGGCGGTTCCGCTGCAGCGTATCTCTTGCTGCTTGTCCTCTTGTATAGATACTTTTGTAGAATCGAAAAGGTAGACCGTAGGAACGTTGCCAAAAATTTCGGTGCGATAAAGTGCCGGTTTTTTGCCTTCGACAACACAATAGTGGGCGACAGGCATGGTCTTGAGGCAAGGGCCCACAAGCAAGATGTCGAATTCCTGTTCCTTGCGCTCGAAATCGTCACCCTTGCATTTCGTTTCGCTCTTGTTCCCGCGAAAAGTCTGCCCGTAAAACTCAGGGAGAACCCGTTTTGCGTTTTCCAGATTATAGGTCATCCATGTATAGGATTGTTTGTTCAAGTTCCGCGGGAAGTTGATGAAAAATTCATTCTTGTCTGAATGATTGGAACAACCGCAGCCATAGTTGCTCTGAAAGTCTTTTGTGTGGCGGATCAGGTGTATCCTGTAGCTTGAATCCGTCGGGAATGTGACGCAGTAGGCAGGAAGACTGTCTAAAGAATCCACCGCATGCAAAGTAGATGCACATGCCAACAAGAACAGGGCTAGGACAAGTTTTGCCTTTGTCATTTCGCTCCCTTGGGTTTCCACTCTTTGCAGGCCTTTATGGCGTCTTGCATTGTTGGGAATTTTGCGCTGATACGGTCTACTTTCTTTAGGGCCGAAAAGACCTGCATCCCCTTTGCCCGGGCAACTGTTGCCTTGGCCAGACTGTCTGTAGGTTCTTCTTCAAAGTCATATGGCAAGATTTGGGTGTATTTGGCCGCCCGGGAGTTTTCTCGCTCGGCTTTTTCTAAGAACTCCGTGACATTAGTGATTGACTTCATGCTAAAGTACAATCGCAGGCCCTCGAGATTCCATATTTTTAATACACCGTTTTCGCCATATACAAGGGCGAGACCATTTTTTGAAAAATGACAACCTTCAACCGTAGTTTCCGTGTTCGTGCAGGAATAGAACGTCTTTGCCCATTGCGCAACGCTGTCGGGAGATATCTGAGCTTTTTCGCAGTCATCGATATAGTGGTAGCACTCTTCAGGAGGCCCGTAGTGGAATACGGTATCTTCTACCTGTTCCGGAATGGACGTTTCTATGACAATGTAGGCTTCGTCTTTATACCGATAGCAGCCGATGTCGGTCTCAAGTACTTCGGGCACCCCAACGGCAGGCAACCTGGTTCGGCTTGCGTAGCGGGAACTAGGGCGACAGACTCCCTTTTCGTCGGGAGCGTAACATTGGAATATGTCTTCGAGGCCACTTTCTATGCGGCCGCCACATGCAAAACCAAAAGAGGTTACGTCTCCGCTGCCACCATGTGAGCGTTCATAGCGTTTGCATTTTACAGAATCTACGGATTGCCAATAGTCATTGGCAAAAAGCGGGCCTGCTGCCGATACAAGCAACAGGAACGTGGCAAAAAAGAATCTGCGAATATTTTTGAAGCTATGTTGGGTCAAGGTCAGTTTGAGCTTTTTGATGTTGCTTTGAATATAGAATAAAAAGCGCTTAACCAATTAAGCAAAATTTCTACAGGCTGCAGGGCAAGGTTGTGGGGATTACCAACAGGGCCGGGGATTGGGGTAGAAAATTCTATTTCTGGTATTGACAAACGACTCCGGCGAATTTATATTTTGTAGTGCTCAAATGTGTAGAAAAACTATTTTTGCCCTGCTTTTTATGCTTGTAGGCGGGAAAGGAGTGAACGATGATAACGGGATGGAATGTATTGACAAAAATACTAATATCTTGTATATTTGTTAGTATGATTGTCAATAGTAAAGAGAAAATACTGATGGGCCTTCTCTCGGAAAGGGGTGGGCGGATTACGGCGAAAGAGGCTTCTCTTGCGGGTATTCACAGAATGTTCCTGAAACAGCTTACCGATGCCGGTCAAATCGTAAGGGTTGCGCGAGGAGTGTATCAGTTGGAAACGGCACAAGAGGACGAACTCCTGAATTTGCAGCATCGTTGCCCGACGGGCGTATTCTCGTGCGAAACGGCTTTGTTCTTGCATTCTCTGACAGAACGCGCGCCGTTTATGTGGACCATGACGTTTAAGGGGTTCTACCATTCGCCCACTCTAGCAGAAAATGGAATTGTAGTAAAGCATTCATCGAAGAATCTTTATCCGCTTGAAATCGTAGAGGTCAAAACGCCCTTAGGTAACGTTGTGCGCACCTATTCTGCCGAAAGAACCTTGTGCGAAATCATGACGGCCAAAGTTGCGGCCGATATCCAGACAATAACCTATGCGATAAAAACGTACGTCGGCCGTAAAGAAAAGAATATTCCGAAACTGATGCAACTTGCAAAGACTTTTCATGTAGAAAAAAAACTCAGAGCGTATTTAGAGGTATTGCTGTGATATGAGAAAATAAACTTTGAATCGCTAAGGAGATGCTGGATTTGACAAAAGTAAGGAATCCTTACCGACTGTAGATGATTGCCGCCCCGACCATGTTGAGTATTAAAACCGTTTTTGCCCCGCCTTTTTATGCCTGTAGGTGGGGGAGGAGTGAAAGATGAACGCAAAAGAGGTTATGCCGCCTGCCGAAAAGAACGAGATTATCGTTTATCAGCCGGAGGGCGGGGGATTCCATATTGAAGTTCGGGTCGAAAACGAGACCGTCTGGCTCACGCAGGCTCAGATGGCGGAATTGTTCAACAGTACACGGAATAATGTAACCCTTCATATCAAGAATATTTTCCAAGAAAACGAACTGGATGCAAAGTCAGTATGTAAGGAATCCTTACTAACTTATCTCGAAAAACAGGTGGATTTTTTCGTAAAAGCAAACCTACCGCCAAGCGAGGGGTTGCTGCCCGCGCACGCGCATTGGAGCGGCTACGAATTTGCCGTGCAGCTGGTGCGGTCTGCGAAAAAAGAACTCGTTATCATCGATCCGTACGCCAATGACATGGTTCTGTCTCTTATGGCGAAACGCGCCGAAGGGGTGAATGCGACTATCTATTCTGCTAGGATTACACATGCAATGAGGGAAGAAAAGGCCCGCTTGAACAGACAATTCCCGACGGTTCGTCTGGAAAATATGCGCGAGGTCCACGACCGTTTTGTCATCGTCGACGATGTTGTTTATCACGTGGGAGCGTCGTTCAAGGACCTTGGGAATCAGATGACTGCATTCTCGGTGCTGAATTTTGTCACCAAGGAACAAGTGCTTGCGATGGTGAAGTGATAGCCTCGCTAAACACATCAAAAAAAAATGGCCAAATACATCAAAAATATGAAAAATGCATAAAAACGCCTAAAAAAGTGATTGGAAAACGTTGAAATATGCGCATTATTGGCTTTTTCTACAAAAAATACCTTGCGCATTATTGTAAAATCGAGTATATTTTACTTTGCGTACTATTGAAACGAGGGAATTCATGGAAATCCAGAGAAAAGCCTACAACCGTCTTGTGGAATGGAAAAAAGAGTCCAAGGGGAAGAGTGCCCTGCTGATAGAGGGGGCTCGTCGAATCGGCAAATCCACTGTGGCGGAGCGGTTTGGTGAACGAGAATACAAGTCGTACATCCTTGTCGATTTCAACAAGGCTTCCAAAAAGATTCGCGATAATTTTGAAACGAACTTGAACAATCTGGATGTTTTCTTCCAGGTCCTGTCTCTGGAATACAATAAGCCACTATTCAAAAGAGAGTCGCTGATTATCTTTGACGAAATCCAGAAATTCCCGAAGGCGCGGGAATCGATAAAGTATCTTGTGGCGGATGGTCGCTACGATTTCGTCGAGACGGGGTCGCTGATTTCTATCAAGGAAAATGTCGATGACATAACGATTCCCTCCGAAGAAGAAAAACTGAAAATGTACCCTTGCGATTTTGAGGAATTTGCCAAGGCTTTAGGCGAAGAACTTCTGTTGGATTATATTGGCAAATGCTTTGCTGAAAAGAAACCTCTAGAAGATCATTTCCATAAGCGTGCAATGCGCCTTTTTAGAGAGTATATGCTGGTGGGGGGTATGCCTCAAAGCATTGTGGCGTATGCAGAGAATAATCGGGATTTTTCGAAGAGCGACAAGGAAAAACGGAAGATTCTGGACCTTTATCGCGATGATATCAGGAAGGCATCTAAGCGCTATAATTCCAAGGTCTCTGCGATTTTTGAAAACATTCCGGGTTACCTTTCGACTCACGAGAAAAAAATTGTCCTTACCGAGATTGACAAATCCAATGCGGCGACCTTCTCCAAATATGATGAACCGCTATTTTGGCTTGATGACTCGATGATTTGCAACCTTTGTTATAAATGCGATGATCCCAATGTTGGCTTCGCCCTTAACAAAAACGATTCGTTGGTCAAGTGCTATCTATGCGATACGGGCCTTTTGGTGAGCCTTGCTTTCAGTGAAAATGAAATCGCGTCGAACCAGTTGTATAAGGCCATTATGGATGGCAAACTGTCGCTGAACGAGGGAATGCTCCATGAAAACATGATTGCGCAGATGATTCGGGCCAAAGGGCGAAAACTATTTTTCTATACGGAATACGATGCTGCAAAGCATCGCAATTCTATGGAGATAGACTTCTTGCTTTCTAATGAAAGCAAGGTCAATTTCAAGGTGTTCCCGATAGAGGTTAAATCCTCGAAAAATTATACGACAACGTCGTTGGGCAAGTTCAAGGATAAATTTAAGAAGCGGGTAGGGGAGTCTATCATAGTCCACCCGAAGCAGTTTGCGATGGATGGTGGGGTAATGAAGATTCCGTCTTACATGGCTTGGTGTATTTAAAAGCAAGTCGCTACAATATTGCGGACGTTTTTCCTTAGTACGTCAATCCGAATCCGTAGGGGAACAGTCCTTTTTTCCCGTCACCGACGTTGATGGGGATTTGCTTTGCGTCTTTCGGCCAGGTGTGCGGAAGTTTGCCGGTGGGCTTGACTTTGCCAAAGAGCACGTCGGCGACGCCTGCGCCTTCGCTGCCGGGGAGCCATGCGACGACAAAGGCATCGGCGGCGTTGATGAGCGAGGTGATGGGGAGCGGTCGGCCGGTGATGAGTACGACGGCGACTTTGTGGCCTGCTTTTTGCCAATCTTTAATTTGAGCAATGTCGTTATCGGTGCTGTTGAACGACATGTCGGTCCGCTCTTTCTTGGTGATTATTTTGTTGTTGAAATCGTTGCCACGATAGTCGCCGAACCATTCGGCGTATGGGACTTCGCCGATGATATAGACGATTGTTCCTGCTTCTTCGGCGGTGGCGACTCGCGCTCCTTTGGCGACTTCATCGAAACCGGCCTGGATGGATGTTGCGCCTGGAACTTCTTCCATGGTGCCTTGCCAGCCCAACGTCCATGCGCCGCACTGTAATCCGGTGTTGTTGGCGTGGCTACCTGTGACGAAAATTTTGTCTGTAGTGGCGAGCGGGAGTACTTTTTTGTTCTTCAAAACAACGAGGCTTTTTTGGACTGCTTCACGGGCGAGTTGGCGGTGTTCTGCGCTACCGATGTTTTTGGTAATGCCGACGTATGCGGCGGGGCCGTTCGGGTTGTCGATTCGACCGGCGCGGATTTTGGCGCGCAGGATTCTGCGGCAGGCATCCTTGACGCGCTCTTCGCTGATTGCCCCCGATGCGACAAGTTCTTTCATGTTGCTGACGAATGCTTCTGCAGATTGCGGGACCATGGCCATGTCGAGGCCTGCGTTAATTGAGTTCTTGATGGCGTCTTTCGAAGAAATCCCGGTGACGAGTCCCGGCGAATAATCGCCAGCGGCGCCTGGCGTTGTAGAACTTTCGATGCCTTCCCAGTCGGCAATCACGTAGCCGTCAAATGCGAGTTCGGTTTTGAGCACTCCGGTGAGCAAAGCGGAATCGACGTGTTGGTGGATGCCGTTCACTTGATTGAAACTGGCCATGACGCTTAATGCACCTTGTTCGATGCTTGCTTCGTAAGGCGGCAGGTATTTTTTATGGAGTTGTTTGGCGGTTATGGTGGCGTTGCCGCGGTCGTATCCTTTGTCTGTAGCTCCGTCGCCAATGAAGTGCTTGAGCGTTGTAATGACGCGCCATTCGGCATCGTTATGGTCGCCTTGCTGTCCACGCACGAATGCGGCACCGAGGCTTGCTACGAGTTCGGTGTTCTCGGAGAATCCTTCATAGACGCGTCCCCAGCGTTCGTCTTGCGGAACGGTGACGGCGGGGGCAAAATTCAAGTCGATGTGGGCGGCCCACATTTCTTCGGCAACGGCTTGCCCGATTTTGCGGACAAGTGCGGAATCTCGTGTGGCGCCGAGTCCGATGTTGTGCGGGAATATAGTGGCGTTTTTCACGTCGGCGACGCCATGGACGTTGTCCTTGCCGTAGATAACCGGAATTTTCTGTTTCCATGCGTTGGCGTAAAAGTCTGCTGTGTAGGCTCCACCGCCTTCAAGCGCAGAACCGCAGATGCTGTTGCCGCATTTTACCGCGGGCGCTTTTGCCTGGGTCATTTGCGCAATTATGTCATCGATGGTCATTTTTGCCATGATGCTGTCGATTCTGTTTTCAATCGGGTCGCGCTTTAACGTGATGTTGCCATAGTCTTTTTGGGCGGGAACGACGCTGAGCGTTTCGGGGAGGAATCCTGCTTTGCGCACGACGATGCTTTGGCCTTTCTTGGCGTTATTCAGGTTGAATGCGCCTTTGTCGTTTGAGAGCACCCTTGCGTTGGCGACGAGGTTCGGTAACGTTCTGATGGTGACGGCGGCGTTGTGGACGGGGTTGCCCGATTCGTCAACGATGGCGCCTTTGATGCCTGCTTGGGTGACTGTTGCGACTGCGAGTGTAACGATTGCAGAAATGCCAATTTTAGGGAAAAACATAATAACACCTTCTTCTATAAGGTAAATCTATATTAAAAATTTGCTTTGAAAAATAACGAGGCGTTATTTGGTGTGCACGCACGAAACCGGCGCTTACTCCACGCTGCTGGGAGACGTGATGGGCGTGGCGGTGTTGCCTATATTGCTGAAGTTCGGTGTCAGTGAACTGATGCAATTTGCGACATCATCGGAAGAAGCCCAATATTGGGCGTGGTCGGGACTTTGTTCAAAGAGAAAATTGATAAACCATTTTTTGCCTTGGACGCAGCTGTTCAGGCTTACGATGTTCGATGCTGTCCAGTTGTAGGTGCCCTGGTCTGCATCGTATTCGAAGGTTGTTGTGCTTGCTTTACCGGAAACATTGCCTGCTGGCGACTTGTATCCAATGGCTTGCCAGGATCCGCCTTTGTGCTGCTCGTGGATATAGGTGTCCTGCATCTTTATGTAGGTCCCTGCTGCAAGGCCAAGTTCAGCAGCTTTGGCTTTGTCCATTAGGCCGAATAGTTTTGGAACCGCAACCGCAGCGAGAATACCCATGATCACGATGACGACCATCAATTCAATAAGGCTAAAACCAAGCTTTTTCATAATATGCCTTTGCTGCGCTTATTTCCCGTAATAGAAAAATACGGTTTTTGCACGCATTTCTCTAAAAATAAGATATTTAAGGGCCTAAGTCGATAAAATACGGAATTTTTTCATTTTTTTTACTCCTTTGGGTGGCCCGATGTAACGAAAATCACTTTTTTAGCAATTAAATGCTTTTACGTTTTTTTTCCAATTGGTTTTCTATAGAATGTTTTCGTTAGTCATCTTGAATTGGAGTTTGTTCCTGTTTTTACAGATGAATTCGACTGCAATAAAAAATCCCCGAATCCTTTTAGATTCAGGGATTAGTGGGGCCTCCCGGACTTGAACCGGGAACCAACGGGTTATGAGTCCGACGCTCTAACCGATTGAGCTAAAGCCCCAGCTCACCCAAAATTAGTAAATATTTTGAAATTGTTTTAGCCCATTCGTAGTGGAATCCGCTGTAGGCATTCACGACGCATTTGTCCCAATCGGCGACTTCCGTGTTATACACATTGATGGCGTCCTTGATGCGGCGCAACATTTGGTGCGGGGCGTTCGCGTCATCGACGAGGAATGCGTTCGCTTCGCCTGCGGTCTCGAGCGTGTAGTCGGTGAGCATGCTTGCGATGCCCACGTTTCTGCCGGTGAGCGGGAGTGTGCCTGCGGCCATGGCCTTGAGGATAATCGAGGCGGACGGCTCCTGCAGGTTGGCTGCGAACAAAATGTCAGATGCGGCGAGCGTGTCGCGCAATTTTTCTCTGTTGTTCGCTTCTTCGGAGTCGAACTGGAGGACGCGGACGAAGTTGCCGTACTGGTGCGAAACTTCTTGGTAGTAATTCCATTCGGGGTGCTCCGGAGAAATGCCCACAATGATGAGAGCGCTCTGCTTGGCGATGTCCGAAAGGATGGTCGCGAGTGTTTCGGAAGTGTTGCCCGATTCCATGTCCGCATGGCTGTAAATAATCAGTTTCTCCGAAAGGTCCATGTCGAACTGGCGACCGAGGCTCGCCTTGGCGGCACGCTTCGCTTCCTTGATGGGGAGCTTCGCTTCGCCGTTGAAATCCCAGAAGTTGTAGTTCACGCCGAACTGGATACCGAGGAGCTTTTTGCTGTTTCTGTTCAAAAATCCGCTGAGGCCGCCGGGGAGGTTCGTGTTGAGCATGGCGTCACGGTAACCGGATGACGGGAACAGCACCTTGTTGGCGTACAGGACGCCGGCCTTGAGGAGGCTTACCTTGCCCCAGAACTCGTAGCCGTCCATGTTGAAGTCCTTGGGCGGGAGACCGATTTTTTCGATTTCGCTGGGCTGTACATGGAAGTCGTAGGTGATGTTGTGGATATTGAAGAAAAACGGGATGTTGTGGAATGCTTCTTGATAGACGGTGTGGCAGAGTGCACCGGCGAGGGCGCCGCCCCATTCGTGGCCCAGGATGGCCTGGAACTTGATGTCGCTTTGGGCACTGTACGCAAGCGCTGCCGAGGCTAGCATGGCGAATCTAAGATGGTTGTCGCTATAGGGGAGCGAGTGCGGAGGGCCGTAAATGTACGGACGGCCGAAATATTCCTCATTATATATATAGGTGTGGAGCGGGTCGTCGTCGGAACGCCAAATCTCGAAGGGCTTGTTCTGCAAGGCTTCGACGCCTTTGTAAACACAATGATACTTGTCGGAATCGATAATATGGTCTTTATAGAAGGGCGAATAGGTCACGACTTTGGAACCGGCATCGGCAAAAGCCTGTGTCATGCAGTTTACCGCAGTCGCCAGTGGACTTGGTACCTTCCAGTTCCCCGCTTCTGGAGTTACGACGAGTATATTCATTGATTTTTTAGCACTCCAAATAAAAATTTACCTACAAAAGTAAGTATGTATAAATTTATTTATTTAAATTTCAACTGAAAGGGTGTATTTTATTTTTTAACGTGATAAAGAGTCCTTTTCAACGTTTTTAACATAACTTCATCTGAAGGGATACAAAATGAAGAAGATTTTCATTGCTGCTTTGGCAACCGCTGTAGCTATCTCGCTTACCGGCTGCAAGGGTACTAACGAAAAACGCGGTGACGAACACCTCAAGGAAGGCCGTTTCCGCAATGCTATCAATTCTTATCTTGAAGCAAAGAAGAAGGGCAAAATGTCCGACGAATTCTTTGACAATTTCACCTTGGCGCTTGTGCGTGCTGGTGAAGCTGAATCCAAGAAGGACTTGAACAGCGACCTCATCAACAACTATTTCGAGAAGGCTGCTATCAATATTCCGCAGGTGAAGGAAAACGCCACTCTCGAAGAATACGTCAAGACTCTCGCTGACATCGGTAAGCGCCAGGCCGCACAAGAGGGCGTTGACTACGCAACGATCATCAATGCTTTCGCAAAGATTGACTCTGCTGAATCGGTCGCCAAGACCCGCCATGTGGCCGAATCCGACATCAAGAACATCCGTACCGAAACGGAAAAAATCTATGTGGCCCGCAACTTGAGCGAAGCGACTTCCGAAGAAGATCCGGTCGTGAGCGAATACTTGCTTCTCCGCATGGCCGAGATGGCACCGAACAATGCTGATATCCAGGCTGCCTTGAACAAGAGCCGCAAGACGACTCGCGGTTACTTCCTCATCTTCGGTGAAAACATTCCGGATTTGAGCGGCAAGCAGCGTGTTGACAAGTGGGGCTACGTGATGGCCATGCCGACCATCAAGATGACCAAGAACTCCCTTTCTGGCGAACTCCAGTTCTGGGCTTCGACGGGTAACAACACCGAACTCGATCCGTCCAAGATCAAGCTCGTTTCTACCGACGGCAAGGAAGTCTTTGCCAAGGGCGACACGGGTTGGTGCGAAGCTGAAGTTCTCGTGGGCAAGAAGGGCGACGAAAAGATTGAAAAGAAGCAGAAGAAGTTCAAGGGCAAGGGCAAGTTGATGAACGAATTCCAGTGCTCTGTGAACATCAGCTTCTCCTTCCCGGGTGGCTTTGTTCCGGACTACATCGAATACAAGGACAACTTCGGTATTGGCCGTAAGTTCCTCGGTCACTAATTCGAAACGGACTTAAAGAACGTTTGATGAACTCGCTGCATAACGCGGCGGGTTCTTTTTTTGTGTAGTAGGCGGATAGACTGTGGGGAGGAAATCAGCGTCGTCATCCTGAACGGCTAAAGCCGTGAAGGATCCAGTTACGGTTCTAGCAAGTTGTATTAGGCGTGTCATCTTGGAGCCTGTCATCCTCGGAGCGGAGCGAAGAGGATCCATACGAAAAAATCCCCGGCTTGAGAACCGGGGTTTTTTAAACGCTTGTGTTTTTTAAAGGGAGGTGCCCGTTCAAGGACGGGCATGACAAATGCTAGAAATCAGCGTGGGCGCTCATGCCGAGGGCGAACTTGGTCTTGCCGACAACCGGGTTCTTGTTCTTGCTGAAGTTATAGCCGAACCAGAATACGAGATTCGTGTTGAGGGTCGGATAGACGTAGAAGTTCATGCCGAGGAACTTGAATTCGTCCTTCTCGATTTCGGAATCCGGATCGTGGTATTCGAAGCTGACGCCGAGCGTGAACTTCTTCGTAATGTTGAAGCTCGGTTCGAGGGCGAAGAGCATCTGGTCGTCCGTGAAAATTTGTTCGCTTGCCGGACCGTCGTTCTTGTTGACGATGGCGTAGAAGTAGTTGATGCCAAAGTTGAAGATGCCGTAGTTCATGCTCGGTTCAATGAGGAAGGAGTGGACTCCGTGGCCCTTGTACGGGTGAAGGCCATAGATGGCGTAGATGCTGTAGTTGAGCACTTCGAGGCTCTTGGAGTAGTCGAGTTCCGCACCGAACGTGTAACCGTAACCGCGGCCGATTTCAGAACCGAATACCCAGTCCACACTCGGGGTGATGGTCAGGTGTTCGTCCGGTCGGTTCAAGAGCTTGAGGCCGTAGCTTGCGAATGCGGCGATAGAACTCTTGCTGTCGTCTGTTGCACCGAGGTAGAACTTGCCTTCGCCGAACTTGCTGTTGCCGACTTCGACACCGAAACCGCGGAGGGTCTCGTCGCGGGAGATGACTGCGTAACGTCCTG